>Ga0114957_1002309_pt1 | contig 18490 bp, 12 predicted proteins | sample BantaG_FD_87175 | JGI IMG/M metagenome (GOLD analysis project Ga0114957, IMG submission 87175) | Marine algal microbial communities from Bantry Bay, Ireland - BantryBay_4 metaG | ecosystem: Host-associated > Algae > Red algae > Unclassified | place: Bantry Bay, Ireland | collected 2014-11-21 | reverse complement strand
GGCTCTAATACTCCTGTGAGGATGCGTGAGGCATGTTTGCGACTGTAACCACTGTTTACACAAAACTCACTTAAGATTGCAGTCTTTAGCTTTTTGGTGCTTTTTTGATATCTTTCTCTCACATTTTTGAGATAGAATTTATTTAGTTTGATGGGCATATTTTACCTCCGTAAATTATTGTTTTCTTAGACAAAAACAATTGTACAGAGTGTGAATAATATGACCCATCGAACTTTTTAAAACTCTATCGAAGCTTTACGTTAGTCCAGATCTGATCAATAAAATTCAGCTGTTTTGAACACTTATGCGCCATCATTTGGGTGCGATTTAACTTGAGGCATATCGTACCAACTTATGAGTCAATTCAAATTTGACGGCAGTTTTATGCTTATTTTACGAGCATGTGACAAATAAGGGTAACTCTTGTGTAATTTTACTCACTAAGATCCAATCTAAAGCTATCTTACCTGGACTCAAAGTTGCTACTATTATTTAGCATGATTTATCTAAAAAATAAAAATGTAAAAATGTTCATCATATTATTAATTGCAAGCTTTTCTAACCACACTATCTTGTTAGCTGAGGTTAGTGTTACTCATCGATTTCACGAGGCTACAATCTCAGCTGATAGCTGCTATGAACTAAGTCAAGAGATCAAAGCCATAAAATCCTTATCAGGATATAATAAACTAAATAGTGAAAGCTTTTTTAATACACATGGTAGTAATAGGCACTGTTCAGCTAATGCAAGCCTATTACTTCCACCTAAATTAGCCAAAATGAATAATAGAAAGGCTCTTATTAGTGGTCCAAACTGCTGGAATTTTGCTCTTAAATCAGTTGGGGCCATGAGTAGCCTTCGTTATGCAACAGCAGAGGAGGTTGATAGCTTACTAAATTCACCTCTTTGTGAAATGATCGAGAGAGAAAATACTATACCTGGAGATCTCGGCTTCATAACAGACTCATTAGGCCAACAAGTTCACGCTTATATTTTTATTACTGACAATTTACTCTTTGCTAAGCATGGAAATTCCTCAAGAGACTCATATAAACTAATGACTACCAAGGATATGCTCAAACAATATAGTCGCACACAGCACTGTCGTGCCAAAAATTTACATCATAAAAATTGCTATAACCAAACACAATACTATAGGTGCAATAGTTTTAAATCTTATATTAAGGAAATAAACCTAAATCAAAGAGCTCCTAAAATATATGAGTTCTTTACCATAATAGAACAAATCGAAAAAGCAATTGAACCACTAGTTATAAACAAAAAGTTTATTATCAGAAACCTGCCAAAGAAAGCTCCCGAAGAGTCTCCTGCATATAAAGAAATCGCAGTCATCCTTAAAAATTCAAATGTATTAGCAGAAAAGTTATTAAATTTTAAAGAGTATGACACGTTCTCTAATAGTAACTTAAACTCTCTACAAAAATCTTTTTTAATGTCCTCAGCTATGGCGAGATTAGAATCAATAACACACAGCTCGCACCATTTACTATTGAAAACATCTATACGAAGAGGCTTAGATAAGTCTCTATTTATAAAATTAAAAAGTTCGTTAAAGAATTTTTCAAATCAAAATCAATGGGGACTTACAATTACTGAACCTTAAAAACATCAAAATAGTTACAATATTATAAAGTCAGTTCAGATTATCTATCTCAGCTTACTAATAAAAATTTTGGTAATATAAATTAAAACCAGGAGTAATAGTAGTATGATTAATTCTAAACACAGCATAAACCTTATAATAGCAGTAATGCTACTTTTCGCTGTATCGCCAACACAAGCTAATGGAAGAGGTGGTAATAATATGTTCAATGATGCCTCAAAAGGCCTTCACTTCGAGAAGTCCAATCGAGGTTATGGCTTTCTTGTACCCAAAAACGAAGGGTCAGAGTCTGGTATTGTCATTAACCGAATGCTTGGCTGTGAAGAGCTTACTAACAATAGAAAGAAAAGTTCATTCCGCGACTGGGAAGAAAATGAGAAAATGAACTTACATTTTATTTTCTCATTATTTTTGGAAATGCCTACCCCTCACCTATCAATACATAGTAAGTTTCTAAATTTATGGCAAAATCCATATTATTTTTACAATACTAAAAAAAAATATCAAAAAAAAATATATTCCAATAAAAATAAAGAATGGACTTTAATAAGTCGGGACTTAAAAAATCTCGCCGAAAAATATTTTCACCTGGAGCAAAAAATACTCCCGTCAGAAAACATCAAAGCTGTAGTACTTCTTGATATCCTTAAGAAAAAAAAAGATATTCAATTTAAATCTCTTGGAATTTCTATAAAAAATTCTTTTTTTCTAATAAATAGAAATTACATTACTGCAACTAGAACACTCCTTATGACATTATTAAATTTAGATAATGACGGTTATAATGAATTAATTACTTCTGAAATTGAATTTTATAAACTAGGGTCATTCTTAAAGAAAATAGAAAGAAAAGTCATGAAAGCTCATAAAGAAGAGAAATCTCTTGAATATAAAAAATTTATAAATTTTCACCAAGATCAATTAACTAAAATCAGTCAGTCCATTCTTCAACATGGTCATCCTTTAATAAGTAACCAAGCATTTTCTGAAAAGAAAGCTTCTGCACCAAGTTGTGATATAAAAGCAATACCAGTTCAATGTGATGGGTTTATAAAAACTAATAATCGAAGTACTATATCCTCTTTTTTTCACCTTGAATACTTTAAAGCCTGGCGTGAATTCGAGGTTATAGAAAGTGAATCAGAATACTTAATCAATCTAAATTTAAAATTTTTAAAAAAGAAGGATGTTTCTACTGATGAATTTTATAAAAAAATTGAACAATGGACTAAATGGTCTACAAGTTTTTATAATGATAACAAAGGTTACAAAGGCAAGAAAGTTCATTTTAATATAAATTTTCAAGAAAGTACTGAACCTAATAATCAGGTAATCCATGTTAGAAGGTGCTGGAACGCATCAATGAACTCAGACGATTGTACACTCCCAGCACAAGCAAACTCTAAGAACTTTACCCTAGATATGGGGAGAGATACTCTTCTTGAAGAGGTTGGGCACTACATGGGCTTGTTTGATGAGTATAGAACTTTTTATTATCACTTCAACTCTTTTGGCGCAGAAAATTCTTTTATGGTTGCTGACAAAAATTATAAAATTTACCCTGAACATATCAGCCGAATACTTACACCTCATTTAACTTGTAACTCTTTATAAAGTGCTTGTTTATCTCCATACAACCAAACAAGCTGGACACTAAAAATAAATTTTACTTCTGAAGAGTAGTTCTAATCTTTTTTATCCCGCCAAGACTTACCCTTCCTCGCCTTAGGATCCATCTGAAACTTCCTAACAGCCGCATTGTGCTTCTCCAAAGCTTCTGAAAACACATGGGTACCATCATTACGGCTAACAAAATAAAGCATTTTAGACTCTCTCGGCGCCAACGCTGCCTTTAAAGATGCAAGCCCGGGGTTAGCAATAGCTCCATAAGGCATCCCGTTCATCGCATAGGTGTTATACCTTGTTTTCTCTAGAATATCTTTCTTCCGTATGTTTGTCGGGAAGATTCCTGTTTTATCAAACATTCCATAAAGAATAGTTGGGTCACACTGTAGCCTCATGCCTTTCTTAATTCGGTTATGATAAACAGCAGAAACAAGTGTTCTTTCTTCTTCCGCCCCAGTTTCTTTTTCGATAAGGCTGGCCATAATTACGTGGTTTTTTCTGCTCATTTTAATTTTTGCACCCACTAAACTTTTCTTATAATTAATTTTAAAATTTTCTACCATTTTTTTAATCAAAGATTTAATCGTCGTATTTTTATTTACAAAATAAGTTTCCGGAAATAGGTATCCTTCAAAATTTGGCAAATCTTCATTTAATAACTCTTTAACAAAGCCTTGATCTCTAGCTACACTTAAAAACTCTTCCTTTGTGAAGAAACCTCTTTTTTCAAGAAGTATTCCTATATCATTAACATTTAACCCCTCAGAGAATGTTATTTTTTCGTCTAAAGTTTTACCAGTTGTTAGCTCTTCTAATATCTGCAGCTGTGTCATAGACGGGGTTAGGTTATAAGTGCCTGCTTTAAGTTGGACATTATATTTTGTGAATTTTGCAAATAGTTTAATGATAACATTGTGGTTGAGATATCCTTGCGCCGATAAGTCATTAAGAACTTTATTAAAAGAGCTCCCTTTAGCCACTTCGTATATAATTTCACCAGAACTCATACCTGTTGGTTTTTTTAAGCCTTGGAAACTTAAAAATAAGTACACACTTGTTATAGCCGCTACTAATAAAATTAAACTTATCAACTTTTTCAAACTTAACACCTCATTACATTAAATTTATTATCTAGGGGTACTCTAGGCCTGGGTAAATTTTACTTGGATCAAAAGAACCCCGATCTTCTAGGCTCGCAATTGGAGTTGTACAGTATTTAACAGCAAAATGCCCAGACGGCCTATCATTACCTGACTTACCCATTCCACCAAACGGCAGTCTTGAACTAGCACCATTGGTTGTTCTGTTCCAATTTAATAACCCCACTCGTGCCTCAACTAATGCTTTTTCATAAATGGATTTATCTTTAGTAAATACTGACATTGCTAAACCAAAACCAGAGGCGTTAGTAATTTCAATGGCCTCTTCAATATCCTGAACTTTATATACTGCTACATTAGGACCAAAGATTTCACTTTTTTGATAAACAGATTTTTCATCAAAGCTATTTACTAAATTTATACTTGGAGTAACGTAAAACCCACCATACCCACTAGGGCTTAAGGGCTTACCTCGCATCATAGATTCAGCACCTTCTCGGCCGGCTATTTCTTGGAACCTTACATACTTATCCATAGAGTCTTTACTGATTAATGGGCCCATAAATGGGTTATTACCCCAGTGATCAATTTTTATTTTTTTAGCTGCCTCATAGAACTTATCAATAAATTGATCATATATGGCCTCATTTAAAATTAATTTACTTGTGCATGAACACCTTTGCCCTGCTGTTAAAAAACAACCAATTAATGTGTCATAAACACCTTTCTCAATATCTGCATCGTCCCAAACAATGGTTGTGTTTTTTCCACCCATCTCAAGCGCTAGTATTTTCCAGTGTTGGTTCATTGTTTCTTGTTTGATTTTTAAGCCAACATCATAAGAACCAGTAAACAAAATACCATCAACTAACTTATGAGAAACTAATCTTTTACCCACTTCCCCCTGGCCTTGAATTAAATTAAATACGCCTTCTGGCAAGCCGGCTTCATGAAACATCTCGGCCATAATTTGACCACATGCTGGTGTTTTATCTGAAGGCTTAAACACAACTGTATTTCCTGTAAGAAGTGCTGGGATAATATGACCATTCGGTAAATGTACTGGAAAGTTAAACGGGCCGATGACAGCCATTACTCCTCTTGATTTATAACGAACCACACCGTCAGTATCAGGTAAAGCGTTTTCTATTCGTTCTTCACTTACTAACTTTATTGAATGTTCTATAGTTATTTTTATTTTTCCTGCGAGAGCTTTGGCCTCTGTTAATGCTTCCCAAGTGGGTTTGCCTGTTTCTCTTGATATTACCTCTGCGATTCTTTCTGTATTTGATAGATAAACTTCCTGTAATTTTAATAGGAAATTTTTTCTTTCATCTAACGGGGTAAAGCGCCATTTTTTATATGCTTCACTTGCGGCTGAACAGGCCTGCTCAACATGATCAAAACTAGATTCTATTGAAACTACTTTATCTTTTAAATCTGCAGGAGATACATTTTCCCAGGATTCATCTGCTTTGCTTATATTAATAAATTGCCCGTTAATATAATCGCCTAAATGTTTAATTGGAGCTAAACTCATTTTTTACCTTCTTCTTCCGATAATTTATTCTAATCGATATTAGCTTTGATTCTTGTTTGGTTGAACTGTTTTTTTGTCAGTTTGTCTTTCTGCGCTAGATTCTTTGGCTTCGCCTTCAGGATGACGGGCGCGATAAGTTATTACCAGCGCTAGCTCCCCCTACTAGAGATATTGCAGTGTATTAAATTAGCCCCGTATATCTACGCTAGTGCTAATAAAAGGCTCTCCTAGTTTGTTATTTTAGCACCACCTTTTATAGGGTATGGCTCGCCCACTAGGACTACAATATATTTTCCTACTGAAGAATTTATTTATTCAAAAAAGTAAAAAGGTAATTAAAGGTTAATTCCGCTGTTTAATATCTTGAGATAGTCTTGGTAAACATAGATTTTATTCCGCTCTTTTCCAGAAACATCTTTAATTATATTTAGCTCTGCCATAAGCTTAAGGCCCCTAAGAACTGTTGTTTTGGATTGACTAGATTTACTGATCAAGCTTGCTGAAGTTGTAATTGGGGTTTTCTGAAAACATTGGTATAGGGCCCCTAAGCCAGCTTTTTGTTTATGAGTTTCGGCAATTAAATTTTCATCTTTTTTAAACTGCGCAAGTATTAGAGATATTGTCTCACTGGCTTGATTAGATGTTTCAATAATTGCTTTTAGAAAAAACTCGCACCATGATTCCCAGTCCCCATCGACTCGAATGGCTTGGAGGTGCTCGTAATATTGGCTTCGATGTTTTTTAAAGTAATAACTTAAATACAAATAGGGTTTTGCTAGCAGCCCCTCACTGTAGAGCATTAAAATAATAAGCATTCGCCCCATTCGTCCATTTCCATCTAAAAATGGATGTATGGTCTCAAACTGAACATGTGCCATTGCCGCCTTTAATAAGGTTGGCAAGTTGTTTTCAGCATGAATAAATTTTTCAAATGCCCCTAAACAACTATTTAAATGTTCAACAGGTGGAGGAACAAACTTAGCATTGCCAGGATGAGTGCCTCCAATCCAATTTTGTGATTTCCTAAATTCACCGGGAGACTTTGTCGAGCCTCTAGAGTTTGACATTAAAACTCTGTGAGTCTCCTTAATGAATCGCAGTGATATGGGAAGCTCTTCAATTTTTCCCATGGCAAAGTCCATCGCTGCTACATAGGAGGAAACCTCTTGGACATCATCCATAGGCACTCCAGGTGTACCTTTGCTCTCGTAAATTAGAAGATCAGAAAGAGACGACATTGTACCTTCGATTTGTGAAGACAGAACCGCTTCTTTTCGTACGTACATGTATAGAAAAATAGAAATATCAGGTAAAACTCTACCCATTCCATCAAGCCGCCCCAGGCTCATGTTAGCTTTTTCTAGCAGAGGCTGTAAGCTCGCTAAATCAATCGGCGGTTTAGGCGGAAGGTCGTGGGGTACAAAGGCGCTAAAAGGCTCAACGCCTACAGAGCTAGACTTTATAAACCGACCATTGTTTGCCCTTTTCAAGCTAGCACCTCCTAAGTCCCATTTTTACCAAAATTTGGCACTTAACCAGTTTAGGGAACAAGCTTGGTACTTACAAGAAAATAAGTACCAAAAATTAAACTATTTGGCACTTATTGTTAAGTAGATCCAGGGTTGAGACTATTATAGCCACTTGATGGCTTTTGAGCCTTTTCATCTTTCTTACAATGCTAGCACTTAATTTTATAAGAAATATTGAGCATATAAAAAGAGTTTAATGCCAGTCGAAGCCTCCGCGAAACTAATTAACTCCAGGCTTTTCATTTTTGCTAGCTTTTTTAGGTTCCCAAATAAACTTAACTTTCATAAGTACATTGTACATACTCATGGCTCAAAGTAAGCCAATACAGATAAATTAAACTCTTAAGCACCTAACTTCACTTATATCGGTAAGTCTCTTTACGGACTCCGCTTATTGGCTGATACAAAGATTTTACTGCAAGCAGCATACTACTCCTATGTAAATAAAATACTTTCCCCGCCGTTTAATTACTCTATTGCAAGTAAAAGACTCTCTAAATTTGTTACTTCAGCATCATTTTGTATTGGGTATGGCTCATCTACCAAGGCAACAATATATTTTTTTGTGGCTCCAATATCATCACAAGCTGTCCAAAAACCTCTTTGTGGTTTTGGAGCTTTTGATGCCTTTATTTCAATAGCTATTTTTTGATTTCCTTTAGTCATTATTAAGTCAATTTCAGCTCCTGATTTTGTTCTATAATAATTAAATTTCCAGCGTGGGAACATTCGAATCAAATTTTCAATAACAAAAGCTTCAAAAGAGGAACCAAAAGTTTGATGGCCTAGAAGTTCGTCAAATGTTTCTAAGTTTAATAATGTATGTAATAAGCCTGTGTCTCGGAGGTATACTTTAGGTGATTTGATATATTGCTTTTTAATATTTGGCTCAAAAGCTCTAAGTTGCTTAACTAAAAAAGTTTGCTCTAGTAAGTCTATATATCTATTTACAGTGTGTGCACTAACCCCCAAAGAGCTGGCAATTTTTGAAGAGTTTAAAGTTTGCCCGTTTGAGTGAGCCAGTATTCTCCATAACCGTTCTATTGATTTAGCTGGGATATTAAACCCTAGCTGAGGGATGTCCCGTTCAAGATAAGTTCTTATATAATTTTCCCGCCATTTAGCGCTTATAGCCTCATTAGCGGCTAAATAACTTTTTGGAAAACCCCCTCGCAACCATAATTTTTTTAAGTTTCTGGCTTTAACTTCATGTAAATTAAACGGCATAATCTCTAAATATGAAATTCTCCCAGCTAAAGATTCACTACTTTGCTTAATTAAATCTCTTGATGCGCTCCCAAGTATTAAAAATTGTGAATTTTTTTTTCTTTTATCTACTGTTCCACGTATCGTTTTAAATAAATCCGGCACTAATTGAATTTCGTCTAAACACAAAAGTGAGTCCTCATGGAGCTCAAAAAAAAGCTCTGGCTCTGACAATTTTCTTTGCTCACTACTTAACTCTAAATCTAAATAGATTTTTTTATTAAACTCTAATAACTCCGTAACTAAAGTGGACTTTCCAACCTGACGAGGGCCTAATAAAACCACTACCGGGTAATCCCTTAAAGACTCTAATAGTTCATTATATATAGTCCTACTTAAATAACCTGCCATACCTGAGTTACAGTATCGGAAAAAGCAGGTAATTGTCAATTTTTGCTGAAAATACAGACATTTGCCCTGTAACCAAGACCTAATATATATTTTTTCCCATTTATTAATTCAAATTCAACTTTATTAGAATATTGGCTTTATTCACGGTAAATCTTGCCTTCAATTAGCTTGCAAAATAGATCTCAGTTCTTTTTTGAGAGGAATAAAATCTGAGCTGATAGTTTCCCAGATAATACCAGAGTCTATACCAAAATACTCATGCGCCAGAAGATTTCTGAAGTCTTTCATTTTTTTTCATGGAATACCTTTATTCTTAACTCGTATCTCCTCCGGAGCGTGAGCCCACCTGAATTAGGTACAAAAACTTGACTTAGCCGAAAAATCTAATATTCCTTGTTTATATGTTAAGAGCCTCCTTACAAGACGAAGTTACCTACAATAGCAAACATAAAGGCGATAGTCTTTATAGTTCAGGAGCTGTGCGCCCTATATTTTTTAATGGATCCAAGCTCCAGTGCTCAATAGACCGGCTTCGCCAATCTACAGAAATAAGCTGGAAAATACATAACCAGAGCCTAATATTAAGCATGGCCTGTACTTGTATGCATTTTGATTCTGGGTACATTTGTAAACACTTATGGGCTAGTTTAACAGAGATTGATTCAAACAACCTAGCCCCTCAGATAGAAGATGGAACCTCCATTAAGTTAAGGAGGAACTTAAGTTATAAAGCGCCCGCTAACGCATTATCCTTATTATCTAAAGGGGTTGATTACCAGTCTGCAAAGAAAAAAACTTTAATTATTAATGATTGGGAAAATACTATTTTTTATGTTTCAAACTATGTTAATTCCCAAGCATTAAGTAAAAAAGCCCTCCCGCAAAGGCGCCCTTACTTTACTCTCAGTCGTGAGTGGCTAGACGATATCTCTGATATAAATGAACTACCTCTTATGTGGCTTTACAAAAGAATAAGTAATAATAAAACACTCTCTACTGTTTCTGAGCAAAGAGTATCTTCTTATAAAGCAAATAATTATACAGACCCAACAGATCGTGAGCTTACATCTCTACTTTTTTCAATTTGTAAAGAGGAGTATAATTACTATCACCAAGAAGCCCTTAATAACCTTAACTCTGCTGAACAACTTACTTTTATTCCACTAGCTGCTAAGTCTGATCGCCTTTTTTGGGCAGAAGATTTCTACTCTGATTATTCAAACCTCACTCCTGTTAATTTTTTGGGGGAAGGATTTAATTGCCACCTTGATATTACAAAGCAACCAGATGGCCTGAAATTAAGTTATCAACTCAAAAACTCTGAAACTGAAATACTAAAAAGTGATATCTTGAAAATTAATCAATCTGGCTTATTTTTCACCTCCAGCGGAATGGGGGTAATTTCTGCAAACGACATAAGTTGGCCATTAATAGCTCAAGAATTGGGGAGAGGCTTAATCCCTGAGGAAGACTGTGACGCTTTAATTAGTAAAATTTTTGATGGCCATGCCGCTCCCCCCACTAATATCGCATTGGCCAAAGACCTTGACTGGACCATAGAAGAAAAGGCTGAAAAGCCTCACGGAAAGATTATAATTGAAAATGTTAAAGCTGGGAGCCGAAGTGCTATTGCTGCCAAAATTCATTTTGAATACCAAGGCGTTAGCATCCCACAGCTAAATAAAGGGCATCATTTTCCTAATCAAGAAAGCCGAAGTATTATTACAAGAAATACTCGAGCTGAGAAAAAATTAACTAGCTCTTTAAAAAAATACGATCTCCAGCTACCGGCAAAAAAATACCAAAATGAATATAATTTTGCACTTAAGAAAAAAGAGTTTGCCCCGACAGTAAGAGCCCTCATTGGTGATGGCTGGGAAGTTATTTCTTATGGTAAAAAAGTTACTGCTCCAAAAGATTTTCCCTTAATTGTATCCTCTGGTGTGGATTGGTTTGAGCTTAAGTCATCTCCAAAAAATAAAAACTCTTTAAACTTAAGCCTTCCTCAGCTACTGGCTGCTAGTAAAGAGCAAAAAGACGGATTTATTACTTTAGGCGACGACTCATTAGCCATGCTACCAGAAAAGTGGTTAAATAAATTTACTCAACTCGCTGAATTAGGTAAAGAATCCGGAGATAGCCTCCTTTTTAAAAAAGAACAGGGACTTTTATTAGATGGTTATTTATCTGATGAAGATAATATTGAGTTTGATCGCGATTTTACAAAATTCCAAAAAGAACTATCTACAATAAAATTAAGGAAAAAAGCTAGTCCATCTAAAAAATTTAATGGCGAGCTGCGTGACTACCAGAAAACTGGGCTTTCTTGGCTTGAATATTTGAATAAATTAAATTTAGGGGGAGTTTTAGCCGACGATATGGGGCTTGGGAAAACTATTCAAGTTTTAGCTTTTTTGCAAAAAAAAATAACTTCTCACAAATCTAAAAAAAAAACTAATTTATTAGTTGTACCTAAAAGTTTATTGTTAAATTGGAGTAACGAATGTCATAAATTCACTCCAAATTTAACGTCCATTGTTTATAGTGGAAAAAACAGAGAACTTTCAGATAATGAACTTTTTTCGCATAAATTAATTTTTATTACTTACCACACCTTACGCTCTGATTTTAAACGCTTTAAAGAACAAAAATTTAATTATGTAATACTCGATGAAGCGCAGGCTATTAAAAATCCATCAGCGAAAATAAGCAAAGTTGTTAAAAGTCTCAATTCTGATCATCGCTTGGCATTAACTGGAACTCCTATTGAGAATTCAATTTTAGATTTATTTTCAATTATGGAATTTTCAAACCCCGGTTTAATTAGCTCTAATTTAAAAAAATCCTTCTCAAAAGGCTTAGATGCAGCTAATGAGCCTAGCCACTTGATTCCTCTTAATAAGTCTTTAAGCCCTTTAATTTTGCGCAGAAACAAAAGAGATGTTTTAGACGACTTACCAGAAAAAGAAGTTCAAACTCTTATATGTGAATTTTCTGATGAAGAGCAACAAAACTATAATGAACTTAAAAATTATTATCAGGATAAACTTAATAAAAAATTTAAAAGTTCCGGTTTTGGCAAAAGTAAAATTGATATCCTTGAAGCCTTACTCCGCTTGAGACAAGCCGCTTGCCATCCAGGCTTAATAAACACTAGTCAAAAAAAAATGACCAGCGCTAAACTTGAAGTTCTTATACCTCAAATTGAAAAAATAATTCAACAAGGCCATAAGTGCTTAATTTTCTCTCAATTCACTAAATTTTTAAAAATTGCAGAAAATTCTTTAATCCAAAAAAATATTTCATATAGCTACCTTGATGGAAAAACTTCTCTTCAAAAAAGACAAACCTTAGTTGACGACTTTCAAAGTAGTGATGATAAGTCTGTTTTCTTAATTAGTTTGAAGGCAGGTGGGGTTGGCCTAAACCTTACCAAGGCCGACTACGTTTTTATACTAGACCCTTGGTGGAACCCTGCTGCTGAAATGCAAGCAATTGATCGTTCCCACCGAATTGGGCAAGTTAATAAAGTTTTTGCCTATAAATTAATAACTAAAAATACTGTTGAAGAAAAAATTCTTGAATTACAAGATAAGAAAAAAAATCTATCTGAGGCCATAATAAATACTGATGCTAGCTTACTAAAAAAAATGACTATGGAAGACCTTAATTATCTTTTGAATTAAGGCTATATTAATTAACTCTTACTGCGTAAGAACCTTTACTTGAGGAACTGCATTATGTCTTTATTTCCGAATACACTGAAACTTTATCACTTTTTTAAAAATGATTCTGTAAGCTTAAGTATTAAATCCTCTGATATACATGTGATTACATTTTGGATGTCTCACTCTATATTTCAATCAATGATCAAAGATAGCTATTCATCAGATGGGTTTTGTGGAAATAATTATTTTGTTCTCGTAAAAGAACATTATGTTCGGTTTTCTAAAAGCAGCAAACAATGCTTTGCAACTCACTTCCGGATTGAAAAAAATAAATGGGACACTTTAGTCGAGCAGTATAACTTTAAGTTAGAAGATAATAATTGTGAACACTTTGCAGTTGAAATCGCTTAATTCCATTTTATTCATTCGTTAAAAAAATATGCTCCCCACCTGTTAGCTTCAGTTTAGTTCTAACTGCCTCTGGCAATATTATTTCTGAGTCTTTTTCTATATAGGGAGACTGCGAAATTTTAATACCCTCTTTGCTTATAAAACCAATAAGACCAAAGTTTTCAAACTTATCCGTATCACTTTTCTTATTATTTAGAATTAAATTTCTTCCATTTTTAATTAAGGTGACCTCTTCTTTTTTCACACCCAGATGTGGGCCACCGTCAAAAGGGTCAACTTCATTTATATCTTTAAATCCAATTTTTGTTAATAAGTGTAAGGCGCCTGCTGTTTGATCACTAACACGACCTAAAACTAAGCGCGCCTTTGAATCTAATAGTGCTAGGTATATTTCCTCTTTTGGAAATAAACTCTGTATGAACTCTTTGTTTTCATGGCTTAAAGCATCAGCCTCTTGATAGGGCATTCCGGTAAACCTTCGGCCTAGTGCTTCCCAAAATTCACTGCGGCCGTCTTCAGTGAGCGGTGGCGCCATTTCAGAATGCAAATCATTTTTAAATCTCTCTGGCTGCATACCTATATACACAAACCTTGATAAGCTAGTTAATTTTCCTACTTTCTCAGGACGCCTTCTATAAGACTTATGCACAACTAAGCCACCAAGCTCCGTGGGGCCTTCTGTTGTTACTTTTAATTTTAGTACCTGATGAATAAATCCTACACCTAGTGACTTACTAAACATTTCTTTTTTTGACAGTTTATAACTATAAGTTGGGTTTTTTTCACTGCCATGTTGTGCTTTTATTTGCGCACTACCAACAACCCAACCATTTTCAAGGTCTTCAGTCACAAACATATATGATGAATTCTCAATACTTTCTTTGCCTGCAAAAGAAGAAATACTATGGTCAATTTTTTCTGATATAACTTTTTTATCTGCTGGTAAGTTTAATAATGAAAACTGGCTAGCTAAAGACTCTAAATTCGCTAAATCTTTTTTGGCAACAGGTCTAACTACAAAATTCATTTTTCTTCTCTCTATTGTTTTCTTTCATTACAAACCTTTTCATCTAAATGCCTTAAGATTTCTTTTATAATAACTTTATTACCTTGTTCATTGACATGACAGCACTCATCTTTATAAATTGTGCTTTCTATGTCCGAATAAACACTTGTTAAGTTAATAATGTTTTTACTTTTTATAGTTTTAATTTTAGAGATCGCATTAATATATTTTTCATTAATTTTTTCTTGATGAACCTTATCTTTACTTTGGAATATTTTATGTTCGTCGCTACTCCATTTTTTTGTTCCTTTTAAATATTGATTTGGCTGGATAAAAGTTAAAATCTTTTTATCAACGCTATCAAGTAATAAATGTTGTCTTTTCAAGAACTTATACCAGAGGTCTCCGCTGTCAATCTTTATAATACTCTCTGTTTCTTTGCGACACTGATCCTCTATACTTTTATTATGTTTATGCAGTAATTTATAAAAAGTATTTTTTATATTTTTACTTGCAAAATACAAAATTACTCTCGGCGTGTAAAAATGTTTATTAAGTAAATAAAAGTTTTTATATACATTCTTCAATAAAATATAAGACTTAAAATATATGGTGCTTCCATACTTTGGATCATATAATTGTGATAGTTTATTCCAACTTAGGGGCTTACATGTGGAGGATGTTGCTACAGATTCGTTGAAGCCTTCGACACTAATAAATGCATCAAAATTATCCATATATAAAATACTTGTAATTAACTGCTGTGGCTGGCGATAACCTCCTAAACTTAAGTTCGTAAACTTAAGTTTCCTCCCCCCACAACTGCGATTGACTTCACTAAAAACTCTGCTCAAGCCTTCCGCAAAGGAACCACCCAAAACTGCTATATCAAAATAATCTAAATTATTTTTCACAACTTTTATATTTTCATCAAAATATGTCAAATATGGGTGGTATCCAATATTATTTTTCTCATACCAGTGAAAAGTAGTATAAACTCTATTCACATTTTGCCTATACTTTATTTTATTTTTAATTAAAAACTGATTGTAAATTATAAATGATACCAACTCGGCTAATATGATAAATACTATACAAAAAATAAATAATTTTAAAAAAAGTTTTTTCAATTCATAGCTCCTTTCAGCTTATAAACAGATCTTACTTATTAGATTTTTATAAAACTCAGTGGACTTATTGAGTGCCTTTAAACTAATGGACTCATTCGGTTGATGTGAATTTCCCAAACCAAGGCCAGCTCCAAATAAAAGACAGTAAATATCGTATTTTTTCATTAAATTTGCCTCTGTGCATATTGAAGATGACTTAAATGCACTCGTATTTAGGCCATTTAATTTTGCTACAACCTTAGAGTTTTCAACAAAGGACACATTTAAATTTTGATTGAAGGAAGGAATATATCTTTTTAGCGAGAAGGTCGAATTTATCTTTGAACAAGATTGTTTCAACGCTAAAATCCAACTTCTATATTCTTTTTCAGGTACAGACGGCAGTAAACGACAATTACCTGTAATAATAATTCCATTACCCGTGCATCTTATTTTTCCAATATTTAATGTTGAAAACTTTGTGGAAAAACCATCATGAGGGTACATTTTAAACTTTTCTTTTAAGCCCAGAAGCTCTCTATACACAGCCAATAGTTTATCTGAAATATTTTCTTTAATACTCCCTGATGGCACAAACTCTATCAAGGCATGCTCAGCAATTGTATTATGCAGTACACCACCATCAATACTCATTATTGCCACGCTTGGCATTTTTTCTAAAAAATCAAATAATTTTACAATAGCACTCTCCCCTTCTTCTGCCAGAGATGAGTGTGCACTTTTTCCTCTAAAAACCTTACTTTGAGTAAAACTATTATCTGCATTGTTATGCTCTACATGAAATGTTATTTCTTCGTCAGAAAATGGTATTTCAATTTCTACAACTGCTATGCCCAAGCCTTTATTGTATAAGTTTAATTCTGTAGGATGTGCGACTAAAGCCATATCAATTTTTTCATTATATTCTTCTAAAAACTCCGTAGTCCCTAGCAAACCGTTTTCTTCACTATGAGTACCCACTAAATAAATGGGTTTTTTTAGCTTTTTATCCTTAAATGACTTCAACGCTTCAAGCTTACATAAAAAATCCAGTTTATTCGTTACTCCTAAACCGTAGAGTTTATCACCATAAATTGACAAACTAAACGGGTTGCCGCCAGTTTTGTCCCAATGGCCATAACTACCAGGGTCAGTAGTATCTAAATGCGTAAGCAAAAGTAACGCATTATCATCGCCAGTGAAATTTCCTAACTCTACAACAATATTGCTTTCAAGGTGACCCACATTTTTAGAGGGAATGATTTTATTTTTAAAACCTACTGAGGAGCTTATATATTCACTTAAATAACTAACCAAATCATTAGTCCCAGAAAATGGACTACTTTCAATAGAGGTTATTTTTTTAGCTACCTCTAAAAAACTCAAGCCAGCTCCAAAACTGATTTTTCAATTATTTTTTTACAAACTGAAATATTTTCTTCCGTTAATGTCGCTGGTAGTAAAAAGCGTAATCTAAATGGGCCTCTACCACAGCCAAAAGTCATTAATCCATTTTTATATAGTGTTTTTAAAAGTGCTAACATTTTTTCTTTAGATCCATCAAGCGGAGTGGCAGCCACCATTAACCCCAGGCCACCGGCATCTTGCAATAGCCCTCTACAGCTACCTTCATTTAATTCATTAAGCATACCAACAAACATACTATGAATATTCTGTATCTTTCCTTTTTCACCCATATAGCCATCTTCTAGTTCTGTTAAGGCTGCAATCCCCGCTGCGAGGGCAACTGTAGATCCTGCGAACGTTCCTGAGACTAAGCCAGGCTTCGGGTTAAGTTCTTCGGTAAATAACGTAGCTCCAGCCTGTAAAGTTTTAGCTACAGTACAAACATCTACGTATTCACCAATTTCTAAACGCTCAAATGCAAAAAACTCTCCGGTTCTACAAAAAGTTTGAACCTCATCAGCCCAAACAGGAATTCCTTTTTCTTTACAAAAATCTAACATCGGCAAAAAGAACTCTCTTGGAGCTGAATTATAACCGCCCTCGCCTTGCATGGGCTCAAAACAAAAATTACTAATATCGCCCTCATGTTTTGCAACATGAGATTTAAATATTTCAAAAGACTTTTCAGTGCTTTTTGGATCATTCTTATCGTAAAAGGGAACTCTGAGTACTTCGTTATACTTTGGAAGGCCCACAGTATAGTTTTCGTTATCTGTAATTTCAGCCATCATCATTGACCTTCCAGCAAATGCATTTTTCATAGCAATGGTCATTTTCGCAGGCGATTTATATTGCCTACATGCTTTCAAGGCATTTTCACCCGACATGGAGCCAGATGTTGTAAGCCATACATGTTTCAACCTACTTTTTTTGCTAGCTAGCTGAATCAGCTTTTCACCTAAAATTGAATACTCTTTATTGGGCTGTAAGTTTCCCTGCATAACGATATCTGAAATTGCCGCCTGCAAGCTCGCCTTAATTATAGTTGGGTGTGAATGACCTAAAACATGTATTCCAATTCCATTAATTAAATCAATTTTAACGCTGCCATCTTCTAATTCAACATATGGTCCTTGCCCGGAGCCTGTCCCAATATATGGATAAAACAATGGTCTTCCGCGGTTAACCCCAACCTTATCCACATGTGCTTTGGCAGCTTCCACAAATTTTTCGTTAGGTTTTTGCGGGCCTTTTATTGAGGAGTTAATTTCTAACACTTGATCAACTATTTGATTTATATTTTGTTTTATTTCTTTTGATTGCTCTAATGTTTGGCCCACTAATTGATCAGACATACTACCTCTCTAGGTTTGGATATTTATTAGAAGAATCTAGCACTTTTTTAACTAAAAGACCAAAGGGGACTCATGGCATTAGTATAAAAATTTGTTAAAAGGTAGTCGCTGAATTAATCATTATCTATGGACCTCTGCTAAAGCAGAAAAGGCTCCCACGGCCACGCCTTTGGATGAAATTAGCCCGTATGCAAAAAGTTAGCTCGTAGTGAGCTTTGCTCACGTTAGAGCGATATATAAAAATTTTTAATTTGTAGTACATCCGTCCCGATTGGACGGTGTAATGCGAATTAAAGTTCATTCGACAGTGAGCTTTGTTCACGTTAGAACGGTATAAATTAATCTTGAGATTGTCGCTGCCAGGCGATAAATAAAGTCAATTCATCCCCATTTGGCGATGTTAGCCGTAGTAAGCGATATATAAAATATCGAGAATGGAGCTTCTTTATTTTGCAGTAATGCACAGAGACCCCACGCTGCGCTATGAATGACGGGGG
>Ga0114957_1002308_pt1 | contig 18500 bp, 7 predicted proteins | sample BantaG_FD_87175 | JGI IMG/M metagenome (GOLD analysis project Ga0114957, IMG submission 87175) | Marine algal microbial communities from Bantry Bay, Ireland - BantryBay_4 metaG | ecosystem: Host-associated > Algae > Red algae > Unclassified | place: Bantry Bay, Ireland | collected 2014-11-21 | reverse complement strand
TCAAAACGCCCGAAGCTAAAGATGGTTTTCCAGCAGAAGATCCAGCTCAGAGTTGGAACGCACTTACGGTCGGCGGAGTGACATCAAAAGTTGACCTTTTAGATGCAGCAGCAGCATATCCTGGCTGGGGTGCTGCTGTTGAAATTGGTGAGTTGAGCCCATATTCTCGACCCTCCGTGGGTTGGCTCAATCCAGATACCCCTTTCAAACCAGATATTGTTATGGAGGCGGGTAATCGCGCAATAAACCCGCAAGGAACTGAAACTGCCGCAGGCGTCCCAGCCTTATCACTTGTAACTACTTCCATTCAGCCTGGAGAAGTCACTGACTTCTGGGCTACTAGTGCGGCAACTCCTCAGGCTGCTCGTATGGCAGCACAGATTGCAGCACGCTACCCTGGAATTTGGCCGGAAATGGTGAGGGCATTGATGGTCCATAGTGCTGAATGGACAATGCCTATGATCGAAACGCTGGAGGGGGTTTCACTAACAGACCGTAGCCAATACCTGTTGAGGCGATACGGGCATGGAGTTCCTGATTTATCGCGAGCACTTTCATCTGCTGAGAATGCAGTCTCACTTGTTTCGCAGTCCACTATACAGCCCTTTCGAAAGAACGGAGGTTCAATTAGTTTTGGGAGTGCTCATGTTTATGAACTTCCATGGCCAATTGATATCCTCGAAGGCCTTGGTGAAACTGCCGTACGCCTTAAAGTCACGTTGAGTTACTTTGTCGAGCCACATCCAGCAGGGGCTGGTATGATTGATCCAACTCGATATCGATCATTTGGTCTTCGATTCGATATGAAGCGTGCTCGAGAAACAGTTGATAGTTTTCGTGCGCGCGTGAATAAAGCGGCTCGGGCTGATGGGTACAGAGGCAACGCTCCAGCCGATCCCAGATGGCGATTTGGGCCAAAGTCCGTGAAGGCGGGTTCACTACACTCAGATATTTGGGAAGGGTCTGCTGCAGAGCTTTCTTCTAGAGGCTCAATATGTGTTTATCCAGTTAATGGTTGGTGGCGAGTACGAAAACGCCTTGGAAGATTTACTGAGGCTGCCAGGTACGCACTTGTAATTACGCTTGAAGCTCCCGACGTCGAAACCGATCTCTATGTGCCAATTTTACAAGCGATTGATACGCCAACTGAAATTGGCACGGGCGTTGAGATTACTGTCTCATAGACTTATCGGTCCGTTGAAAACATTTAAGCCAGTGTAAAAATGCCTCCGAACTAATGTCCGCAATAGAAGTCTCTTTTCGAAAGAATCAATATGGGTTGATAGCGGCATTTAAGGGTAAACAATTTAGTCTATTTGCTGGTAAACATTTGACATCTCAATTCCTCTTATGTTATTGATTATATAGCATAATTTACTTGCATTTCGCCGCATCCCCTACAGATCCAAACTATTTGAGCTAAGCTATTGAATTTGTTTCAAAGTTTCATTTTTTGAATGAGTTCGAATCCTTATTAGGGAGCCATAGCCAACTCCTTGCCTTTGTCCTGCATCAATTACACCAATTCAAATCCTACTGAATATCCAACACGACAGGCTTATAAGGCATTCTGCTTAATTACGGTTTGACCTTACATTGTGTCTACAAAGCTAGGAGCACATCAAAGATGAAGTTGATCACATCGCTGAAGTTCGACACCGGTACCCTGGCAAAGCCCTATATAGAAATTTACGGATTGTTTATCTCAACGTTAGCCGAGGAGTTCATACGTTTCAAAAGACGCTGGCCTTGCGATAGTAATGTGTCTAATTCGCCTCCCAAATCAAATTTTTGATACCCGGTTGAGTTGGTTTCTAACCAAAGCGTTTCATCGTTAGAAAAGAAGACTTTATTATGGTCATATCCAATGGAAGGGGTGGAAAATACAGTACTGCAGGTCTCTAAATTATAAACTTGCAATGAGGTGGCTCCATTTTCGGGAGTCTTCAGAGCGAGGTGTTTACCCGATGGCGATATGACGGGGGTAAATTTAACGAGCGGAATTTTATCTAAATCCTCACAATATTGGGCATTTGAATGGGTAGGGCGAATACGAAGCTGAGATTTATATCCTGCACTTTCTTTGGAAAGAAAAAACTCAAAATTTGGATCTGTGGTGTACCCGTCAAAAACGCTATTAAATTGAGCAGTGTTTGGCGTGCTTGCCGTGCCCGTCGCCGGATCAATCTCAATCAAAGGCCCCATTGTACTGTAACTTTTAGGTAGAAGGCTTATCCCGTCTCCGCCACCGTTAAAAAAGACGTTCTCGATTTCCGAAAACTCTAATTCCAGAGGACCCAAGTCAATGGTTTGGAGGCCATGCTCGGGCGTGAAAGCCCATTTAGGGACGTCATTCGTAGACCCTCGTAAAGTGATAAGAAGGCGATTTTGATTAGGGCCTATATGAAATTCAGCATTATATCCCCCCTTCATCGCCCGCTCTGTAAATGCGCCGTCCTCCAGTTTAAGTATGCGAACAGGATCCGGACCATATTCACTGAGAGGCTCTCTTGTTGAAACCCACCATGTGCCGCCCGCATAAGCTATATCATAAACGACCTGGCCCTCGGGAACGGTGAATACTTTATCTTTATCGCCTGACAGACTTATCAACGTCAATTGGTCAGGGCGGGTTGCGACCATGATCTCATTGGTCACTTCTGATATTCGGTAACTGAGGTCTCGCTTGTCTTTTGCATAAAAAGGAACCGGCATTATATCTGATAATGACCGCACAATATTCCCGTCCTTTGTATCGATCAGGGTTAGACGCCGATCCAGAGGGCATCCCGAGGACGGATCGAGAAGCCCGCATCCAAATTGTTCCGCTATAAGTAAGGTTTTGGCATCATTAAATAATATGGATTGACGATCCGAAAACTTATAGCGCTCAGAATTTGGAATTGAGAGAGGGTTAAAAGGTATTGGCCCGGAAATTAAACGACCTTCCGCATAGAAAATGTGAATTTCAATCTCTGATTGGCTCTTCGACGTTATCGTAGCGAACGCCCCTGTTTTGTCGTGAACAAAATCTCTGAGGTTATCTGACCCGTATAAGTCGTGAGATTGCGGTGTATATCTCCACTCGCGAACTGTGTTATCCTTACTCGCAGACCACATAAGATTGGACTCATAGTCAACCGCGGTCATTAAAACGTCTTCATTGTGCCCCGACATGACTGCATTAAGGGACAAGGGTTTACCTTCCAAAAAATAAATGTCTTTACCATCAGGGCAGGCCAAATAATTGTCCTCAACATTGTAATTCCATTTGCTCAAGTTTGGGAGAAGTCCCGAAATTCCTTGGATATACATCGTCCCGCACTCGTCAAACCTTTCCTCTATTGTTTCACCGGCCAAGGGTGTTCGGTATAAAACTTCCCGCCATAAAGAAGCCGTGACTGTGTTTGACACAGGTAAAATTCTGTCCGAACCAATGTGGCCTATATTAATTAGTGGTAGCGGTTTTTGAGTGGCGACATGCCAGCGCACGACACACCAGCTTCCCTTAGATACTTCTATTGACCATGATGCGAGGGCTACATCCGGTGATACTTGGAACTGTGGTTCTGTCTTTGAAACATAGGTTTTATCATAGCCCTGGCACGCTTCCGGCTTGGGCAAATTTAACTTTGTCAGACTATCATCACTCAGCGACCAAATGAAAGCATTTGGCGGCGTTTCGCTTTCTCCGTAAACGTTTTCTAGTATGAGTAGGTGACTGTCCTTGTAAAACTCATAACTTAAACTAAAATCAGTCTCAAACGGAAGGTCAATTGTCTTAAGTGGATTGGTCACGTCGTCGTTTGTCTTAAATATTCCTAAGGTTTTACGACGCTCACTCGGGTAACGTTTTGCGACTATTAAATCTGTAGATTCCGACAGAGTGGGTATTAAAATCCAGTCATCGACCGCTTCCTCGTAATCGACAAGCGTTTCACCTGTAGACAGATCTGTAATGTTCAGAACTTGATAATCAGTCCAAGTCCCTGGCGGGCCTTCTCGGCCCTCCACCCATTGTCCAAAATAAAATTTTGTGTTCCGATGTGGTTTTGACTTCGGGTTGACTTTGAAGGTTTTTCTTATCGTTTGGGAGGTGGGATCTACGATCTCAACACGCCCGCCTTCGGTAGCGATGATAAGCCCCACGTCATCGAAGTACCTTATAAAATCTATAGGTTCTTGATATTCCCGGACGACCCCCAAGGCGGCATTACCTGTCATGAGGCGCCGAAGCACAGCGGTCGCTTCGGGCACGATTGGCTTGTTCGGTTTTGACAGTGTTTCGGGAAGCGCCTCAACAGTCAATCGAAGCGCATCGTCCCACCGATCCTCATCCAGCGCATTCTGGGCGCTTAACGCCAATCTAACAGACTCTGCTCGCTGTTCATTTACCTTGGAAGAATTCACGCGGGTCAGGCCGAACACCCCGGCTGTAATCAAGGCGGCCGCAGCGACGCTCCCGATCATACGGGTGCGCAGAATCCTGCGTTTTTCCCGTTGCCAGAGCGTATCAAATTCAACATCCAGAAGGCCTGCCACAATACGCGTGACCAGCTTTGGGAACGGGTCCTTGGACGCATCAGGCGCTAAAGGCTCATCGGGCTCGCCGGTTAATTCACCTTCAGGCGAAACTTTGGACAAAAGGGAGGGCGGGAAACACTGCTCATCAGGGGACGTCGCATCCGGTTTTCCGCCAACAATAATGGCGAGGACCTTAGCGTTCTCGCCATTACTTTTAAATCGCCGGATTTCTGCATCGACCCATTTGGACTGCGCGGCGTTTGGACTACACACGACGATGAGGGCTTTGGACCCGTCGATGGCTTGGTCTAATGCAGCACCAAGGCTGGCTGCGCCCGAGAGCTCTTCGTCATCACGAAAGAAGCGGCCTAATTTTCGTTTCGCAGCGCCGGCGGGCGACGGCAGATCTATCGGTAGCCGGTAGGACTCAAGCGCTTTATGTAGTTTTTTCGCCCAAACTTTGTCTTTCTGACTATAGCTGATAAATCCAGCGTAGCGATGTTTCCCCGAGCCCATTTCTACCCCCTCCTCACATTTCATAAGTCAATCGATCGTTTTGTTCACAGCCTTCAACATAAAAGAATTGAAAATAGCCCCTTGTGACCATCAAAAACTCAAAACGGTTTTAATTAAATTTTACTGGACAGGCGCAGGTTCTTTGTCCTTCATTTCAGAATACTCAATAAGGTTATAGACCCCCCTATTGGCATTAATAGCCTCCATCATGGAGCAGTCCTCTCTCCAATTTGTTATGGTTACTGGAATGTTGTTCGTGGACTCATAATCCCTCTCTAAAATTTTTCTGGTAATGCAGGCTTCTTCATCGTTCTTACATTTAAATGAAAGAAGATTGAACCCACTAAAAGGCACTGCTAAACTTCTATTTAGTGTAACAGATGTGATATCAAAAACGACCTCAGCTTTGTAAACTTGAGTTTCATAAACCGTGAGCATAGGGAACTCAAACTTCATCAGCGGTGCGACTTGGGCATCCAAGCAGACGTTGATATCATCTACTGATTTTGTCAGGATTTCCGGCCATGGATCTGAGACCTTTTGTTCACAGCCGATCAAGAAAAGACACCATGTTATGGCTGTTAGCCCGCTTGCTAATTTGGTATTCATTGCCCCGCACCCCTTGATATCTCTGCGCTACCTAAAGTTTTATCCAAATGCCGCACGTAAATGATTTATTTTTCATTTAAATTATTTTCTAATGCGAAGTTAAAATTATCCCTTTGTATAGACACCTATATTTTAATCCGCATCATCACATTTTATGATGACGCATTCTGTTTATGATGATAATGATGTCGAAAAATGGAAGGGTGGACGCGAGACGTTCCCTGAGGAGAACTGATTTTACCAGGGGGCGATCAGCCAATTTTATTTTTCAGATTTTGTTTTATCCGAAACGTTCGGGAGTTCCTGCGGAACATTAACGGTCTTTGGCAACTATAATTCATCCGATTTATGCGCACCGAAGTTAAATCAAAAAGTTGTGGACTCTTTGAAAAAAGTCTGAAAGCATATTAAGTGTTAAGTTCGCAGCGGGGAGACGTTCTTATGTTATTTAGTGCCGTATTTATTCTAATCATGATGTTGGTCAATTATTCCATTGCCAAAAAACACGCCGCAAGATTAAGAGACGAGTCTGAAATAGAACAAGATGAAGCCTTACGTGAAGTCCTCATCAAAACAGCTAATAAAAAAGAAAAACAAGCTAAGATTGCTGGCTGGGTAGCAGTAATTGTTCCAGGTGCCATGTTTATATTTGCTGCCCTACTCTTCAGCGATGTTTTCTACTATTAATGCGCCCAGAGAAATATAATAACGATGGCGGCTGTCTGCCGGGGATCGTCGTCCTCATTGGCTTTGTTTGCATAATATACTTTATGCCGGAATCCGAAACCGAAGAGATGTCCTACGGCGCAAATATTGCGCTCACCATCTCTATCGTCGCGGTTGGGTATGCTTTGCGCGCTGCCTTCAAAGGCGATCAGTATTCGATGCCCGGTGCCATTGAAATGATGGAGCAAGACGGACGTTCCCCAGTTTTATATTTGCGGGCATTTGATGCAGACCAAGATAAACTGACCACTCAACAACAAATTTACCGATTCCAAAACCCTCAGACCTTCATGATGGCTTGGGCCATGCCTGTGCTTAACTTTGAACAACGTTTGACGATACAGCTCAATCGCGTTGGGCCGGTCGTGGCTCTCTCTCAACCAGGGGCTGAGGACCCGACAGGTGTAGCCAAATTACCGGAATTTCCAAACGAAAAATGGAAAGACGCCGTGCTCGATTTAGTGGACAGGAGCCGCATTATCGTTTTGCGGGCAGCCTATGCCGGTTCGGTCTTATGGGAGCTGGAAAAATTACAAACGAACCGGAATATGGACGGCGTGATTTTCTGGGTACAGTTTGCGGGCGCTCAGGATAAGATGCTAATTCAGGCAAGATATAGACATTTCGCCAAAACAATTGAGGGAATTTGTGGAAAGCCTTTACCGAAAACCGCAAAACCCGGATCTTTCATCGCATTGGATGACAAGGGTGAATTTAAAGTTCAAAGCTTATCCAAAGCTATCAGGGTAGCAACCGGCACCAAAGGCGACCGTTTTCGAACTTTTATGCAGGCCATGATGCCTTTCGCGGCGCCTACCTTGCAGCAACGCTCTACACCTCCGGGCAAATCCAAAGCCGCCCTGTTCTGCCTCGTTGCGGCGCTCATATCAGCTATCGGTATATATGTTTCGATGTCAGCCATTCAGGTCCCCTTGCCCTTTGACATCGTTGTGCCCCTCATTATCGGTGCAAGCTTTGCGTCATTACGCAGACATTGGGGCGCCTATGGCCGCATTTATGACGTCATAACTTTCTTGACTATTATTTCACCTTATCTCTATCAAATGGTTATAGTATCCGGGATATTTGAAACTGGCTATGTCTTAGAAAGCTCGGACGATTTCTTATTTTACGTTGCAATTTATTCACTCTGGGCTTGGTTTGTCAGTTTCATATATAGCGTCCCCAAAAAAGAAAAAATCTTCGCCTCGCTGCCGGATTACCGCCTCCGGACGAATTAGATAATGGCGGAAAAACTATGCACAAGTTAAGACGCCGCACATTCATTTTGGCGCTCGTAATTTTAGGTTTTGCGGGATTTGGTTTATGGTCCTCTTGCTGGGGCGGCGCCTGCTGGGGGCCGAGTAAACATGGCTTCCGTGAAGCTGACATAACCGGTATTGGGTTCCATAGCTTGTTTTACCTGGTCCCGGCACCTGACTCTTTGAACATCACGCTAGAGCATAAACACTGGGCCCTGTACGTCGCTCTGTTTTTATCGCCGTTTTTTACTTTGAGCATTATCCTCGAAATACTACGCACCTTTGCTGCAGATAACTTCGCACGATTAAGATTGAAACTCTGGAAAAAGCACATCGTTATCTTTGGCGGCGGTGAAAGCGCGAGAGCCCTGCTGGACGAGTATAAAGTCCGAAATCAAAACGTCGTAATTTTTTCCGATAGTTTTAAACCTGAGACATTGGCATCCATTCAAGCGGCAGGTTATCCCTATATTCAGGCCAAGCCAACTGATCTGATTATGTTGAAAAAGGCAAGGCTTCCAAGAGCGAGCCGTGTCATCGTTGCCGATGATGATGATTTAAAAAATATGGACTTATCAGCTTTATTGAAGTCCTACTTGGAAGAAAATAGGACGTTAGGAGCCCCGTCAAGTGTCCATTGTTTGATACTAAATGATGACTTTCAATCTCTATTTATTCCCAATTCCCGAAAGATTGTAGAAGATCACGAAGCTCGGATAGATTTGATAAAAACGGCTGAGCTTGCGGCGAGGAGCTTCTTCACCCCGCTCTCACTTTTTGCAAATGTCTTAGATAAAGAATCCGACCGTATCAGATTAGTTTTTGTCGGCTTCGGGTCGCAATCCGTCGAAGTTCTGAAGCAACTTTTAAAAATATCTTTGCACCCCGATTTGCAAATCGCAAAAGTTATTGTGTTTGCTGAAACAGCGAAATCTGAGAGAGACAGCCTTGCAGCCTTGTGCCCTGAACTGCACAAATGTGCAGACTTCGAATTTCATGATATTTCTGACGTAAACGGATACTTTTTAGACTTAGATAATCGAAGCGGAAAGCCGAATCTTATTTTCGTCGAATGTTGTGATGATTATGAGACGCTCCTGACAGCGGTTAAACTCCGCGATAAGCTCCATCTGAGATCGGACGAAAGCGTGCCTGTGGTTTATGTATCCAAATCATTGGGTGACACAAAATCTGACGACAATTTAAGCGAGCTCATTTCATATGATCCTATAGAGGCGGGCACAATACTTTCGGCGATTGCGGGTGACACTGACACTTTGGCCAAGAAAATTCACTGCGCTTACCTATCTGAAAATTCTCGACGAAAAGAGCAAGCCACTGGTAACACTCACGCCTATGTCGAGTGGGAGAATCTTGGTGAAGACTACCGTTCAAATAATAGACGTGCAGCAGATCACATCCCTGCAAAAAAACATGCCTCCGGAGTAGAGAATGCTCGGGCGGGATTGGCATTACATATCGATGGAAATTTGGAAAAATTGGCTTCACTGGAGCACGATGCATGGAGTATGGACCGTAGGTTATCAGGGTGGCGCTTAGGCCCTAGAAATAATTCCAAAAAAACCCATCCCGATCTCATTGCTTATGAAAGCCTAACCGAAGAGATAAAGGGATATGACCGACAGCAGGTAAAATTCATTGACAGAATACTTAGAAATAACGCCTTAGATCCGTAAGGTTCCTACCGTAAAGTCTCATTTTCGGTTTCTTTGATAAGCGCATTTTCGATGACATTTTTCCATTTCTCATCAGCCGTATAATCGAAAAATGGAAATTCAGTATAGAGACCTTTTTCTGATACGGTGTGTAGGCCGCCCTTATCATCAATCCACAAAGAGGTGAGTTTTTCGCCGTATCCGAGATTTAGACTGATGCTTGATTGGGTCGCATTTGCTTTAAACAAGTGGACAGCGCCATCATATGTGCCGATAAAAACTCTATCATACACATCATCATGAGCGATATGAGTTATTTGACCACCCTCAAGTTTTATACTCTTTGTCGAATTTAAATCAGATATTGACCTCCAAATTACGTTACCAAATATATCACCTGAAATAATTTTTCCATCCAAGATTTTTACGGCCGATACAGGACCGGAGTGGCCCTTTAGATAAGTAGCGTCATCAGAGGTCGTAAAAAATAGATTCTGTATATCATCAGCGAACCCTATGATTAGACTCTCTGTTGATGTGTCAAAATCAACCGATGTCAGAGCATTCTTATTTCCGCGTAGCTCGAATTTGAGAGACGTGTTTGTCTGTGAATCTTTAAATTTAGTTTCGTCTTCACATAGGCCTTGAAAAGAAAAGCGCTTTCCCACCTCCACCTTATGTTTGTCGTCCTGTGGATCGTCATGACAATCGCTATCATATTTAAAGTAATTAATGCCACTGGCGTCATCGTCAGTCTTCAAAAAGTCATACCCCTGTATGCCAATATTTTGCATAGAAGGAATATCAAAAATTCTAATGCTCCCATCCTCCGACCAAGACGTGACTTTCTTTTGATCGGGAGATATTTGTTGTCGATGAAATCCGCTCGTTCCCGGCAGCCAGTATGTGCCCAGACTTTTTCGTGCATCCAGGTCAAACACCTCAACCCCTCTCCCAAATAAGGAGACGGATATAATGTGTCCGGGAAAATGCGCTATGTCGGTGTGAACCTCAATACCATTAAAGCGCTTGACGAGTTCAAAATTTTCGGTATCGAACAGACCAAGGCTATCGTTATAATCAATGATTAAAAGTGTGCTATTTCCAGCAGGGTCCAATCCGGTTGCGCCCTCAAAAGTGCCTTCGTATTCTTGCTCCCAGCTTGACATATCAACATTATGAATCTCCCCCTCACCATTTAATACATACAACGAATTTTGTTGCGGCACGTAAGCTACATCTAATATTGCCTCGGCGTTATTAGCGTCTGTTTCGTTCTCAAAAAGCAGTTCCCCGGTTTCAACATCTATTATTCTCAGATGTTTTCCCTCATAGGCGGCAAAGGTATTATGGGCAGTGATGTAGACTATTGCAGGGTCATTCATTCCGATGAGTAAAGAGCTAAAATCATTTATAAGCTTACAGCTTTCAGCACCCCATGTTTTTACCACGCCTTCCCCCGGGATTCGTCCGAGAATTGTTTGTCCGTTTGAGACCCAAGCTGCGGAACGGGTGACACCTTTGAAGTCACACAGCTTCTCTCCCGAACTTGTATTCCAAATTTTAGTAGCGCGAAAATCTCTTGTTAATATTTTCTTTCCATTCGGTGAGAAAAATGCCTTGGCAAAACCTGCGGAGTGATCAAATTCTTGAACAATCTCTTTTGTTTCCACATCCCACAAAATATTTCTACCGGACCAATCGCTGCTTAATAGCGATTTTCCATCCGGTGAAAAAACAGCCACTTCCACTCTGTCTTTATGCTTCCAAAAGGTGGTTTCAAGACTATCCAGATTTGGCAATATACGACTTATAATCGTGTGCGCTTCGAGAGTCATTTGATGACTTTCAGAAGCATCAAATGCATATTTTAAGGCTAAATAGTAATCGGGTTCTTCATAGGCCTTTAGGGCCAATCCTATCAAACGGCTGTATTCGTTAGGAACTAAAGGTCCTTCATTTAGGGGGTCTTTTTTTTTTAGATTCTGCTGGGCAATTTTTGTATCCAGCACTTGTATAGAGAATTCAATCCACTGATCTTCCGGTGATCGTTTACCGTCTGAATACCCCCAAGGGATTTGGGAAATAATACGTCTAGGCAGAGTTTCATCGCTTGCAAGATCTTTAGGAAGGCGAATGTGCTGTATCAAACCTGTTTGTGTTGCGATAGTTAGTGTTTGATCGTTGTCAGTAAATTTGACCATAGACAACCCAATGTCCATCGCGACTTCTTTCAGCACTTGACCATTTAAGCTATCCCATAAAAATAGTGTTCCACTCTTCGAAGCAGCTGCCAAGTAACGTCCGTCTGGAGAAAAGACGAGATGTTCCATGTCAATGCCATCGACCTCAATCGTTTGAAGCCAAGCACCAGAGGAAACATCCCAAACTCGTAAGTTCCCACCATTATCAACGCTGGCAAGGCGCCCGGAGTTCAACGAGAAAATTAAATCTTTAATTGGGCTCTCGTGCGCTTTCCCATCTTTAAACATCATTTCGGAAACGGCCTCTCTCGTATGCCGCGAAACGAAAACCTCACCGGAGCTTTTTCCAAATGCAATTTTACTATCTTGAGCAATCTCAAAATTTGAGATCGAAGATTCCAGTGTAAACCGCTCTTTTCCCGTTTGTGTGTACCAAATAGAGACGTCTTTATCTCGTTCCAAAATGACTACATAGTTACCTTCAGGCATAACCTCTAATTTGGAAATAGTTCGTTTAGCTGGCATCTCGACCATCCGGGATATTTCTAAACTATCACTATCAATGTGACCCCATTTCTTCGATGTCGAGAAATATAAATTATCTGTCCTGTCTATCCCTAAGCTATTTATCTCGTTATCAACTTTATGGTTTTTTAGTGGACCGGACAAAACGCCTTCATCAAATATTGAGATGCAATTTTGAGATTGTACAGCGAATCTATCCATATCATTGAAAGCGATAATTTGCGAAACGTCTTTTCCGCAAGATTGCGGAATTTGGAAAAGTTCTGCCTGACCTGTCGCTAGGCTAATCTTTGAGAGGCTATAATTCCCATGATAAGCGATGACAGAATTGCCAAGGCTATTTAATTGGGAAATTTTAAATGGTTTACCAACGTCATAATCTTTATAAAGAGGCTTACTGCCCAGTCTGATTAGGTTTGCATATTGGTCATCCATCACGACGAACGCAGCATTTTCGTTCTGAGTAAATGACATTCGAACAGGCGTGCCTTGAAGGTTTTCGAAGGCTTCAATGATGCGGCCTGAGCGACCGTCTACCACTTCTAGTGTGTTCAACTTAGAAACTAGCGCGCTACGGCCACTGTCTGACATAGCCAACGCCTTCGCTCCGCCAATTGTGAACTCTGTCTCAAGGCTTAAGGTGTCGCCATCAAAATAAGAAACATGCCTGTCGTCACCAATAATTAGAACCTTATTGTCTACGATAGAAATTTGGGAAATCGTATCATCAGCGAGTTGAATTTGAGGAGGTCTCTCATTCGAGCAGGACATTTCGTGCCGGCGAAGAACTTTCTGAGCATCCAGTGTATAAAACTCATCTCCTTTTGGCGCGGTGACGATCTCAACAAGGGCAATGTCTCCGGATGGGCATTCTTTTACTTTGGAGGCTTCCGGCGAGTCTGGCAGTATTGACCATCTGCGCAGACGACCATCACTGGATCCAATCAAAACATATCTACTGTCCTTTGACAGGGCGATGGCCGAAACATCCCTCCCGTCCGAGGCGCTAAATTTCTCCAATTCCTCACCTGTCGTCGTATCCCAAACCCTTGTGGTCCCATCAAGAGAACCCGTAATGAGCTGACTTGAATCTGAGGACAGCAACGCCGAAATAATATATCCGCGATGCCCCTTGAACCTGACGCCCGCCTGCGAGGCGTCGACCGGCGTCAGAAAAACGGTATTATCCACTCCGATCGTGAGAATGAACCGGCCATCATCTGAAAACTTAACGCTATTCGTTGGCCCGTCATGAATTTTTGATTCTGACAGTTTTTTGTTTCGCGCCAGTGACCATCTTGTTAGCGTGTCGGATTGCACGACTGCCGCGTAAAGTCCGTCTGGACTAAACGCTGTCAAGGCGGAACTATTATCCGCCAATTTGAAGGCCGGTTGTTTTTTCTCCAATTTATCCATTGCCGTAGACAAGACAAATTCATTAGTTGCATTTTTTTCACTTTGCCAAGCGGCTCCGGAATAGAGCGCCGCCCGTTCAAAATCAGAACTGTCCAATGCTCTTTGGCCTTCGAGTGATAAAACGCGCGCCAGTCTTTTCTGACTGAGCGCATTGCTTTCTTGCGCTATTTTTGTGGCCTTGCGCGCAGACTCTTCGTTTTTGACTGCAAGCTGTTCATTCTTCTGGGCAAGTGTTTCGTTGTCCTTAGCGACAAGACGTTGAGAGTTGGCGAAAAGGGCTGCTCCCCCGGCAAAAATTGTGAGCACAACCAAACTACTGAGCGCCGCACGTTTCAGGCGCTTAGTTTTATTAGCTCTGTTCTGAGAGTCTTGTAAGAAACTAAGCTCATCCGAGGATAATGTGACCCCGGACTCACTTTGAAGCTCCATAGCTTCTTCGAGAGGTTTACCCGTATTTAACAAGAGTTGCGGATTTCGCCCTGCATCAACCCAATTTTTGCTCGCATTCAGGACGCGTGTGTAGACGCGAAGCAATTCCTGATCGTTTTCGAGCCAATCGCCCAATCTTGGCCACGCGCTCAGTAAGGCTTCATGCGCAATAGAGATCGTCGATCGTCCCTTTTCATCATTGTCAGCGACAAAAAGCCGGCGCTCAACAAAAGCACTACAAAGTTCAGAGGCGCCGGGGGTTTTGGATAAGTTTTGCGTCAGCGCTATTTTCTTCGTAATCCGTTCTCCTGACGACGATACACTCACCAACGCCCTAAAAACAGACGAGAAGGAATTTTGAGCTTCCTTAGAAAGAGCTAAAAAGGCATCTTCAGCAGTCCGCGCTAAGGCACCTTCCAAACCGCCGAGCTCGGAATACGCCCTGAATGTCAGTAAATTTTTATCCGAACGAGCCTTATAAAGTTCTGATAACGTAAATTGTAAAAGAGGTAAGCTTCCGCTTTCTTGAGCTGCGGCTTCGCGTATTTGGTCATCAAGGGAGAGACCTGTGTCAAAATTCTCTTCGAATTTAAGTCCTGCGCTAAAGGCTGGAAGACGTATCATCTGCCCTATTTCATGAGCCTCCGGCGGTAGCAGGTTATACTGCCCATCAAGACCATGGAGGGGTTTCAAAGATTTAAGGCTCAGGGCCTGCGCATAGAAGTCACTTCTCAATGTGGCAATTATCCAAACCAAGCCTGTCTCGGATAGGGAGGTCAAAGTCGCTGTGAAGAGCTCACGGTCCTCGCTTGTGATCGACTCATGCGTAAAAATCTCTTCGAATTGATCCACCATCAAAAGAAGCCTGGATTCCAACACAGTAGTCCTGGCCATGTTTTGACGTTTCAAAAAATCAACATCCGACTCGGCCTCATCCTGCTTTAGATTACTTACCGAACGCTCTGCTTCCACGACTGAATTTTGCCGCAGAACAGATTTCACATTCGAAACAAAAACAGCAGGGTTTTCTTTTAAGGTCTTAATCAACCCACCTATGGTCTCGCCGTTGTATAGCAGCCCCGGCAAGGCTGTCTCGGATACCACGGCGTTGACAAGCGCGCCTATTAGGTCTCCCCCCATTGATGCAGGGCGCATTTTACCTGTCTTCCAAAGACTGATACCTTCAATCACACCGGGCTGAGTAATCATCGGGACAACACCGGCTGATACAACGGAAGACTTCCCACTGCCGGACATGCCAAGAACCACCAAGAACGGCAGTTTCTTTATTTCCAAGCGTTTAAGCTTTTCAATAATATCGCCAATCGCTTTTGTGCGCCCAAAGAAAATTTCTGAATGCTCTTCGCGAAAGACTTCGAGTCCGCGGTAAGGCGACCCTTCCCATCGGGGTTTTGGCGCAATGCCCGAGATTTTTCCAGAATCTGTCATGTGGCCAGATTCCTTAATCCGGATTTCGATGAGTTTCCGTAAATGGACTTCCAATAAATCTTCAAACTTGGCCGCTGTATCGAAGGGGTGGAACGCGGCGACCAAGGATCCGTCTTCGGCATGGAACCATTTTTGGATAAATTTATCCAGTGCCTTTTTTTGGCGCATACTTTCAAGAAGCCGGTCCTCATCAGTAAGACTTACGAGAGGCTCTTTCGTTTTTCGGTAGACCAATAAGTCTGGAATACCTTTTGATTGCTGCGATAAAAATGCATCTTCGAATTCAAACTCGGTCCCGGAGTCATACCGCGAACCATCGTCACGTGTTATGCCCTCTGGCAGACGGGTTCCAAGACGGGACCATAGGATACAGACCGCAATATCAGTTTGTGAGGGCGGCGTAATTTGTGCCTGAAAGCTATCGGTCGCGCGGAGGGGTTCATGCTCCCAGAACACGCCCTCAACCTTGGCGAAACGAGAGTATTGCTCATTCAATCGTTTGAGTACGCGGGACGCAATTACCCGCTCCTGCTCAACATCCCCTGGAGATGAGATGAAAACCCTAATCTCTAATTTATTAGCCACAACTTCCCCCAACCAATCAAAAACTTACACCTGCAGGCTTCACAAGACTCAACAATTGTTGGAATTCGCCGGTAACCTTTAAAGCCACTTGATGTCCGTCATCGCTTTCAACATCATCGATTTCACCGTACCGATCATAAGTGACTGTGATTTTGCCAACATCTTCTAATTCTATGAGAACAGGTTTTCCAATTTCGTTATACTCAAATCGCATACTTTTCTTGTCTGTGTTTACGATCGATGAAATTTGGGACCTGTGATTATAAAATAAACGGCATTGAACTCCCTCATCATTTTTCGCAAATACTAGATTTCCAGATTCATCATATTCAAACCAGACCTCTTCCAATCGTGTTTTGTCTTGACCGAAACGACCAACGTAAGAAATTTTATCTAATTGCTGATGATATTTTAATTTAATGATTTGATTGCCATCATCCTTTAGCGTCATCAAACATTTATCATTTGCTTCAAATCTCGTGCGATTACCCCCTGAATCTTCTTTAAGGATAGTCATGCCGCAAGGATGTTTATCGGTAATCAAGAAACGTCCATTGGATTCAGTTACAGTACGCGCCGCGTAGGTTACACCAGAAGGTGTGGTCTTTTGAAAATACCAATTTGAGTTTTCGGAATAATCCTGTTCTTTCTGGTAAGCTTCGCCTTTGCGAATTATCGTTCCATAGGCGTAATCCTTCTGCACCTTATAATTAGGCGGAATGAATTTTTGGGGAATATCTTCATGACTCATATACTTATATATGGTGACATTGCCATTCCGACTTTTAATACGGCTTGCAAAACCGCGGTCATCATATGTGATTCCCATCGTAGTGTTATCTATATAACTTATCTTTGTCATATTGTGATTGTCATCATATTCGTGGCGAAAAATATTTCCTTCCATGTCTTTAGATTCCACGAGATTTCTGTCTTTGTATTTATATAATGCTGATTTTTTTCCATCGAAGACGCGCCGTACATAACCAGATGGATTATATTGAAAAAAAAGTCTCTGACCATCATTTGTAGATATTTTTTCAAGTCGGTCGGCGTCATCACGATGGTAAGTTATGATGCTTCCGTCTTGCTTTACTTCCCTTAAAATTGCGCCCCGCTCGTTAAATGTTTTGCTGGCCATGCCATCATACAAAATAAAGCCGTTCTCAGATTTTATAGCATAGCTTAGACCATAGTCTGTCGTCGAAAACCGCATATTTTCAGGAATATTAAAAGGCGAAAGGTGGCCGCCCTTGGCATATTTCATCCAGTAACCTTGACGAAGTTCAGCATTATTTCGGAGCTCTAAGGATTTTTCTTCAGCCTGAACACTTTCGACCTCACCGAGAACAACCATCTGCTTTACAATAGCTTCGGCCGCATTCTGCGCAGCTTTCGATAGATCAAAATTTTTCGGATAATAACGCGTACGTTTACCGCAACCATTCTCATGAACAAGGAGCGTCATATCCCCTAACACAGTTAGTTGTGTCTCAAATTCACTGCCCCATCCGTAACCAAACAAGCCATTATTCACGCATTTCGAGTTATAGGTTCGGACAACATATAATTCGTTCACTCCAGGCAATTCGAAGTCCGTGTAAGCAATATAAAAATTGCCGTTTCGCAAGTTTACGCCGGAGTGGGCGGCGGGTGCGTACAATACTAAAATACTTACAAGTAATGCGAGTACCCTTCTATGACGGTGCAAGTTCATCCCTTTCCGATTCTTAAATTGGCAATGCTAACGCTGCAGGTTTTGCCTAACGCTGTTGTCTCAACCTAAAATGCAAAGCTCGCGATCAGTGAAAAGTAGAATCCACTCAAAGAGACATGCAAGCGGGACACTGCCAAACCCACAAAAACTTGCAATCCCTTTGTCTAGTAATTTATGAAAGCGGAGTGCCTAACATGCACACTATTTTCAGAAATGCTTGTATATTTAAAGCAAAGATGCCCGGCCCCTAATTCCCCATGATGTTAGCCTAATCAATAATTAACTCAAAATAGCAGGTTCTCAACAAATTACCATCATCACATTTTAGGATAAAACACTTCTTGCGTTGTACCCCTAGGATGTCTTTTCATACTACACCGTCATTAGAGCTGATTGCTGAAACCACATCTGCGAAATGGGTCAGGTTTTGATAGGTCCTGCCCCTCTAATGATTTTTATATTAGCGTGCGTCACAGACCGCTTATAACGTTCAATCTCTTCGTGCAGTTAGTCACGGTTTTCTGAACCAATAACGATTGTAACCGGCAGCTCCAAACGCCGAGCCTCTTCAATCCAGTCTGTGTGGATTAGAGCAGATCATCAACAAAAGCGTCGACGCCTTGCTCGAACTCCCCCAATGAAGCGGGCACGTGATACTTTTCGAAAGCCCTATGAAGCTTAGAAGAAAAAGCATCATCCTTGCTCGAGTAACTTATGAAAGCGGCGTATCTATAAAATTCGCTCATCTTGGACAGGCCCATTTACCTGCAGCCATGTTTATCCCCCACCCTTAAATTCCCCATACCCTAAAAATCGTACAATATCGCAAGATAGCGTAATCGATTTCACCTACGTTACCATC
>Ga0114957_1002307_pt1 | contig 18502 bp, 28 predicted proteins | sample BantaG_FD_87175 | JGI IMG/M metagenome (GOLD analysis project Ga0114957, IMG submission 87175) | Marine algal microbial communities from Bantry Bay, Ireland - BantryBay_4 metaG | ecosystem: Host-associated > Algae > Red algae > Unclassified | place: Bantry Bay, Ireland | collected 2014-11-21 | reverse complement strand
CCCCCCGGGGCTCCCCCCCCCCGCGCCTTTACCCCCCCCCCCCCCCCCCCTCCCCGTCCCCATGATCGGTAGGTGGGCGGCACCCGCCGTTATCGCGTTGGTGGTTTGCAACGCCACACGTCGTGATGGGGGTACTCCGTTGCCGATTCCCCTCCAGTCATCCGGCCGATTCCACTCCACAATAGGCGTTGACAAGCCAAGTGACAGAGACCGTTGCGGGGTGCTCGTCTTCTACCCACTGCTCCCAGTCCTGCGCGACTCTTCTCTCCCGGAGCATACCGCCGCTCCATGCGTACTTTCCCCACCTCCCCTCACTCACCGCACCCCGGCATGCATTCACCCGGCGTCCTTTGCGTGACGCCCCTTCCTCCGTCCGCCCGCCACGCCGCTCCCCCGCCGGCTGCTCCCCGTCGCCGCCACGGTGTCGGCTCCCCGTGGGCCGCCACGTCGTCAGCTCTACTGCTCATCCAGCGCCATCCTCGTCAGGGCGCCGCAGTCGCCACGCGACATACAACCCTCTTCCTTCCGTTGCTCGAGCAGTCATCCGGGTTCCCGACTCTTGGGATAGCCAGAATATCAGGTGTCCCTTATTCAACACTCCCCGCCGGAGAAGCGCTCGGCGCCGTTCGTTGGACCATGCCCATTGCCGCGCGAAACGCGCGCAGTGCGGCAGAGGGCAGCGCCTTCGTCAGGATGTCGGCCACCATCTCCGCCGACGGCATGCAAGAGAGTAGTAAGTCCCTGATTTTGACCCACTCCCGCACGAAGTGGTGGGTCATGTAAATGTACTTGCTGCGCGCGGTGCCGCTGTGGTTCTCGATTAGCTTTAACGCGCTCTGATTGTCGCAATGCAGGAGCACAGGCATAGTCGGCGCCCGCAGCGCCCCCATCAGCCGCTGCAGCCACACTGCCTCCTTGGCCGTCACCTCGGCTACCACATATTCCGCCTTCATTGTCGAGGCGGGCACTGTAAGTTGCACCTTGCTGCCTCATGATGCTACCCCGCCATGCTGGGTGAATGCAAAACTTGACGTTGAGCGGCGGGTGTCCACGTCCCCGAGCCGTGCCACTGTACCCCACTAGTGGCGCCGCCACCCTGTACTTTGGCCCCCAATCGGCCGTCCCACGTGGGTATCGCATGACCTCTTTCGTTAGGTTGGCGTGCCACAAGCGCGGGAGCGTCGTCGTGCAACTGAATATCTTTGCTTCCCCGGCGATCCTCCTCACCTAGGGGCGCCTGGCAGAAGAGGTCCCCTGCGAGTCGTCGCACCTGCCGTCCAGGCGTGTTGACCTGTCAGAGCGCAGAGGAGCATTCCCTACGTGCCGTGGCCTCAAAAGATGCATTCTTGGTCTGGTGGTGCCCTTTCGAAGAAAATTCCTCCCAGGATCCCGAAAACACCTTGTCTAGCGCCTCGCCCTACTTCATCTCTTAAGCGCTCCTGGCAAGCCCCGCCCCTCGGCGGAGGCAAGGCTTTTCACAGAAAAAGGCGAGGTCTATCGAAGACAGCACAGCTTTCTTCAGCCGACAAGTATACTGGGTGGCGTTCTCTGCCTGGCGCTGCCTTCGGCTTGACTTACCTCCCTTCTTGGAGTCTGGTTGGTAGCGTGAGCTACGGCGGTCTTGTCCGTGTCACCGATAAGTCAGAATGTCCGGACACCTCAAAGATTCTTCGATACTTCTGTCAAGTGCTTGCGACAAGTGGATATTACGCAATATGCAACTCCTCAGTAAAGATGCCAGCAGCGGCAATTCTTCGGGTAATCGAAAGTCACTTACGGACTCAAGTGGCCCCCGTGTGATTACTTTTGAGTAGCTTAAATTTCTCGTAAGTGGTAGCTGAGCTAAACTAATGGGTTCCCTGTTTGTCACAAACGCCCAGGTCGAGGGCCATTCGCGACGAAGTCGATGCAGCACGGGTTGAAAACGAAGTCAGCGACGTGACCATTTTCCCGTGCCGGCCTGGCCGATGAAGCGCGTATGGAAAAAGACAAGGTTGTATTTTATTGCATAAGCGACAAAGTGACAAGTATCGAGTGTACAACTCGGTAGCAAAAAGCAGGAACAGAAAGAGCGGATGGTCACCTTCACTTTTCTGACATTGGTTGAACGCCGGATTTCTTGGCTCCTGTGCATCATGCAAGCAGTCAGACCGTTTACGAGAACAGCACGAAAGACAGCATTATCAAAAGGCACTGGGCACTGCCAACGTATTCCAATCTCGGTATGACAGAGCTCAGAAAACACGTCGGAACGGTGCGGTTGTACGCCGACAATTCTTGGCTCCCGTGCATCATGTAGGCAGTCAAACAGTTTACCAGATCAACAGCAGAACCACAAGTCACTAGAAACGTATTCGAAAACCGGTAAGAAAGAGCTCACAAGCCACTTCGGTTCGTTGTGCGCGCACAGAGCGAGAATGCCTTGTGTTCTGCACACTAGTCAACACCGGGAATACATACACGTATGATCCCACTTGAGATCAGCTGTGACATACCTCATAACCCAATGTTCGCGGAGTAGTGCCCGCGATGCGTAACACAACCGGAAATCAAGCAGGTAAAGTAAATAGAAAGACGATGTCGACGAAGACATACGTAACAGTAATCCCAGAAAACGAAACTACCCAGAATGACAGCGACATCATCGCAAAACATGAGTATCGTCAGTATTATACCACGAGGACTCAACAAAACGCTGCTAGAATCAAAATCCGTCGCATCAACACAGGTATTAAGAAGGCCAGCACTCACCCGAAAGCGTTGTACAATGATGAATCTAAGCAGTGTCGCCGTTAAGCAAACGCGTACCACAAACCATAAGTGAACCGCCGCAATGTGTCGGCAAACCGGGTGGCAGGGGAGGAAGGGGGAGCTAAAAGCGAGGACAACGGTGCGCTGGGGAAAGAAAATAAAGAAAAGGAGAGACGGTGGGCGACGGCGATGCCATGCGCGGTTGTGACAGGGGACGGGGACGGTCGGGTCGACGACGACGAGCTGTCGATCGCGGTGCGTCGCCTGGGTGGAGCCCGGCGTGGAAGTGCGACCCTCCAGCTGAGGCGCTGGCTGGCCGCGGTCCCCCATCGAGATAGGCCCCTCGCCACGCACGTGTGGCTGGCCGCCCTCGGCACCCAGATCTCGTCCGGGTCACCAGCTTTTCCACCGTTCGTAAAATCTGTCACATTTTTATGAGATGCTGACTGGACATCTTTAATAATCGATTTTCAGTTCGGTACGGTGGTTAGAGCACTGTGCATTAGTGGGATTTGTTTTGACTTCATTCAATAGCATGAGGCCTCTACGATGATCTCGTTGTCTTAAGCAGTCTCTAATTAGACGATGGTCGTGAGAGAACACGTTTTCCAATGAAAATCTTCCATCATATCAGATGAGGCAGCGGTCCAATCCTGAGAAGTCGCGAGATGTGGTACAGGGGCTCAGCGGTGACCACCACTGGAGAGGTCCGCCAACACGCCACAACAGGCGACTGCGATCTAACGGGACGACGGATCTCAGGACGTCTTTGAAACAGGAGGCCTTGTCCATGAAAATGAGAGGGGGGGGGACGGAGTGGAGCATCCATCGTGAATGTGTTCCAGAGGAGCAGTCTGAAGGCGCCCAGAGGGCCCCAGACAGCGGTAACATGTGCGCAACTGTTGAACGCTCCTTTCTCATCTTTCCAGATATCATGCGTGCTCATTGGCTGACGGAACATGTGGGAGAGGTGGGTGTGTAGGGCCCAATCGCATGCCAGCTGGATCGGCACATGTCGGGAAGACTGCGAGATCCATGTGGACAGTTCCTTCATAGGACTGATCACATATTCAATGAGGGATCCCAAGGGCGAACCTACGTGCCACGTACGACATCTTCTCCCATAAAAAGGTCTCAAAGCCTCCACTTGTACTTCATTCATGAATTCAGTCTCGTGAGAGACTCCTGAGAGCCCTAGAATATACCTGTGGAGCACCGGTCCACTCGAGCTCGACCGTGATTTTTGAAACTATGCACCACATGTTGTGTATTGGGTCAAAGAATTTTCAAAATCGATGATGTTGACATGTTGTAAAGATCATGTAGAAAAGAGGAGTGCGTGGTTTTTGAGAGATCGACTGTAAATAGTAGCGGCCAATCTTGCCAAACTGCACCCCGTCCCGCATTGGCGGCACGAGTGAGCGCGCCGAGAGCACCCCAAGGAGCCCGTCCATGACCCCAACCGGCACGCGCGTACTCGTGCCTCCACGCCCATCATCTTGAAGAGCCTCGGTCAGTCGGCTCTCCGGGCGTCACGGGCGCCCCGAGGCTGCCGACCAGGGACGCGTCCCGTTGCGCCAGGCCGCCGCGTCCGCCGCCGCGTCTGCCGGTGCTGACCGCGTCGGCGGCCACCACCGCCGCGGGGCCACCGTCGTGGGAAAGAAAACGTTAAGTTGTTCTTCTCGGGAAAGCGAGGTTAGTCTACCCCCCTCTGGTCACGATATTATCTCTGCGACCACTGCCTTCTCAGCGTCCCAACCCAGACGCCGCACGCGTGTGCCTCCCATCCACCGGCAACTCGCCCGCGACACCCATGCGTCCTCCGCCCTCTTTCAGGTGCCGCTCGCGTGCGTCGCCCTTCATCCGGCTCGGCTCGTCCCGACCCGCTCGTTCCGCGCCGCCCGCCCCGCTCTGATCGTCGTGCGTCGATCCGTAACTGCCACATTGGGTCACTGTCCCGTTGCCGCCGTGCCGCCGCCGTGGAAATCCGGTGCCGCACGCGCGCCAATTCACAACCCTTTGGTCACTGGAGGGGCTCCCGCAGGGCGTGCTGGCGTCGTCTGCTTTGCTCGTGACGGCGGCGGCAATGGTGGCGACGGTGGGGCAGACGGCAGAAACATGCCAGTCCGGGACCGGGAGGCCACCGCCACCGGGTCTGGGGGGCGGGGTGGCCAAGCCAGCTGGGGAGGGGGAGGACTTTTTTTTTTTTGGTCGTGCCCCCCTCACTGGCACCGCGCCGCAGCGCGCTGGCCGCGACGCTGGATGACACCTTTCGATTTGCGTAGCAGGTGTCCGACGCAGTTAGCCGCGCGTCGTCTGAGGTCAACACGCTGGCGGTGGTGTTGGCCACCGCGACCATTGGCCTTCCCACCAAAAAGAATGGGCGGGGATCCACCGCACTCTCCGCTCCGGCCGCGTGCTGTTGGTCGTGGGTGTTGACCACATCAAGACCGAGACAGACAGTGCGCTCGCACTGGCAGCGACGTGGCCGTCGGCAGCACTGGAAGAGGAGCAGAATCTGGCGGCGGCACGACAGATCGATCAGGTCCTCAGCCTCCGTGTGCCAGGTTGTCAGCGGCACGCCTGATGAGGACGGCGCCCGTGGTGGGCGGGGAGTGCGACGACCGCCAAAACGACGCCGACCGCGCCGGCCGCCGTAAAAGCCGCGGCCGCCACGGCGCTTCTCGCCACGTCACCGTCGCCACCGGATCTGCCGCAGGCCGCGACCGCCAGCGTTGTGCCGCTGGGAAGAGAGAAAAGTGTCAACACGCCCGGCACGGCGAGCTGGGCGAGGAAGGGCGGGAGGACGGGGTACAGCCCGCGTCGGCCGCCGCAGGACACCACACGTGGGAAGTGGCGCTGGCTCGCACGCCACCACCACTGCCGCCGCCGCCGTCGCCAAAAGGCCGACCCTCATTGCCTGTGAGGTGGCCGGGCACCATTGCCGCCACCACCACGAGTCACGGCCATCCCGACCTCGGGAGCACGAGCGCACACCCTCCGCCACCAACTCCCCTCTGTCCACCATCATCGCACCGCCCACCGCGTCGCCCGTGCCAGCCGCCGCGCGCGCACCCGCACCGCCGTCCGCCCCTGCTGCGGTCAAGACAGAGAGCAAGACAGAGGCGCACAAGTGTGCGGAGGGACACACGTGTGTGGCGGGGCACAAGAGGGTGGAGGGGCGCAGGAAGAAGACGGGGCTCAAGGCGTTGAGGAGGCCGACGACGCGGCGCAGGGCCCTGCGCCGCCTCCCCGAAGGGGGAGGCGCCATGCAGAGACTTGGCCTGAGCGCAGCGCAGTGGTGCTTATCAAAACGATGGGGTGGTGCCCCCCATCGTTTTGATCAGCTGGCGTATAATCACGTGATGCAGACGCAGCGACGCATAACACCTGGAACGACAACCCCGTCACGCCCTTCTCACAGAAGAAGCTCATGGGTGCGCATGCACGTGAGAAAAAGAAGGGACATCGTCTTGGTCGTCGGTCGCGACCTGTAACACAAAAAAAACTGATCGGCAGACCGGCGCCTTGCTGCCGACGCCGAGCACGCCCAGTTAAGGCCCAGTGTATGGGCCGCTACGTGTCGGAAGAGCAATTTCGGAGTCCCATTGGTCTCTCAGACCAATATGTGAGATCTATTGGTGCATGCCAGTCTGTCTTACTCATTCGAGAGCTTTCATATGAAAAGAAACGTGTCCGAGAGAGTGATCCCATTGCCCAGTCCGCGCAGTGTGGAGTGCCACGAAATCTCAATCACACGCCAGTGGAGACCCGCGTTCCTCACCTTTCCAATAAAATTCCCCCCCCCCTGGATGGACGTCGAGGCCAAAATCCGCCACCGACCTGCAGCCACACACACTTTTCTTTCGCCACCACAACCGCTGTGTATCCCTTCCGTGTGCCCGCCGCGCCCCGTGCGCCCGGCGTGCCTCCTTGCAATCGGTCCCCTTCCATCGCCTCCCTTGGCGTCTGAATGGCGGAGAAGAGATGATGTCATGGGCCGGCGTTACTCGGCGTGGGATGATAGCACACCCTCGGTGGCGAGCACGGCGCGCTCGTATGATCAGATGAGCGCACCGTACTCGCCAGCGAGGGTGTGTTACTAGAACAAGCGAGCATCATCGCCTGATCCAGTCAATCAGTCGGCGCTTCGAAACCGATTCGCACGACGAAAAAGCTGTCGAGACCGATTTGGCCGACAAAAAGGCTGCCATGTGGGCCGACCAAGTCGGCAACAGCTTCGGCGTCCCTACGCCTCAGACGCTCTCAGACCAGGGATGAGACCCTTTAATTATCGATGGATTATTATCGTTTAAATTATACGTTATTTATCAAAACCATCAGGAGCTCGATGATAATTATTGACACGTGTTTGGTCTTATATGGCAACGTGGCACTATGATCCATCTGTTGAATTCTCCATCGGACCCATGTCAGTCGTATCCTGCACGCACCCGCCTCTGCCTGCGGCGGGGTTGCAGCTCCTCCCTCGCTGGTTACATCCCCAACTACATCGTAGGCTATGGCAGGGGCGATACAACGGGAAATGTGAGCGAAGTATCAGGTAGAGTCTTGGACCAGTGACTTTTCTCAGGTGCACGAAGTGGTTCACGGCTGCACGTGACGGATCGTTAGCTGGCATTCAAGCTCAAGGGACATCAGCGTGTCCGGCCAGCGTCAGAGCCACGCAAACACTGATGGAATGGACCCCGCCGTGTCAGCAAGGCCATAAGTACGCACCAGATCTGGGTGCAACCTTGAATAAAAGCGACGACGCCAAAGTGACTGTAAAAGATCTACCGACGAATGAGGCATCAAAACTGTAAGCTATTCTGCCATAATTATTGCGATAATAAAACAATAAATATCGCATAATTTACTAACCATCGATGGTTTTGGCCAAAACGCTCATCCCTGTCTCAGACAGGTTTTACTTGGGACGCGTCAAAAGTAACAAGGGGCCTGTCAAAAAGCCGCACGTGGCTTCAGGACTTTCGAGGGTGTCATGCAAGGACCCGTAAGAGCCACCTTAACTGGGCGTGCGGGAAGTCGGACTGAGGGCGTCGAGTGTCACAAGTTGTAAGGCTACGAAGCGACTGTATTCCTTCAGACTTGACGTCTTCAACTCCAAAAGCGGACACGAACAGTGGCAGCAACCATCGTCCTGCCGTATTTCATTGGCGCAATCCATACATCAGGCATTGTGTTGATTGGCCTTCACTCACTGTCAATTCTTTAGGCGGCGGGAGATATTCATGGCTGACATTTGGTCAGGGTTGGCACCGGGTTGGTTTGGTTTACAAAACATTTAATTGTAATAAGGTTTAATAATTGAACCATGGCCACGCTAAGGTTTAACGTCCCATGACGGATGAACACGTGAACTGTACTTTGCCACATGAGGAGACTTATAACGTGTGATCGCCATTTATGGAATGGAGTAGCCATTGCAATTGAACGGACCTGGTCAGCATCAGTTGCGGGAGCTGACGCTTGTTCAAGAGCTGAGCCCCGCCCGCCACTGTCGGCCGTGGTGCGGGCGGAGAGGTGGAGGCGGTGAGGTGGCATGCGGGCGCCAGAGAATTCACAGAGTCCTTCTACGTGACGCGTTTCTCGTGCTACCTCTTGCTGCATCAAGTTGTCGCCTTCAGCATGGCACACTACGTGACTGCGTCAGCAGAGCTGCCTGACCGGACACGTCGCAGACAAAGGTCCAGTAAATATTTCGACGACACTGTAATGACTCCAATATGTAGTTCCAATGGAAGTATACATTATCAAAGGTGGAACAGAAAGCCTTTAATAAAACCTTAATACTTTAACCATGGAAATGGTTAAGGTTTTAGCCCCAACCCTGCATTTTGTGGCACGACCCAGCATTAGAGGGTTTCCGTCGATCCGTTTGGTGGATAAGTTGTCGATATCTCGTGGATATTTCGCTTGATCGGACTTGGGCTGCCGATCGGAAAAGACTGATCCATATGAGAGGTGTGATTATAATCATTCCTCGACTGGCGTAAAATGATTTTAATCAAGCCCCTTGATTTTAAATCGTATGGGGTAATTTTTATTGATTACAGTGTGTTCTTGTTGTAAGAGACAGCTGATTCACCTCAATATTGAAAAAAAGTGGCCTTCGCTGCTCAGATCCGGCGATGGACCAATGGTATTCTCTTGTAACCGAGTCTCTTATAACGAGAACACACTGTATAATCATTTGCCATGATTTTAATCATTCTACATCTTTCAATTTCATTTCAAGTACGATAGACGCACAGATTAATTCTTCTAGGCCTGTCTCACTCTTTGTGTTGCTGATACGTAGCGTCATTCGAGGACTTCCTTACGCACAGAAGGAAATGGGGGGGGTTTTGTCGCCCACCGACCATCTTCACCGGTCAATGCGACCCTTCTGACTCATTGTAGCGCACACTTCGTCGGCGGCGTCCTTCCCGCTCCAGAAGCTGATTCTTGTCCAACCGCAATCTTCCTTTTCCGCCGCGCAATTTCGTCTCTCCACACATCCTCCAATTGCTGGAGTGCCCCTCCGTCGAAATCCATGGTGGACCTCTCTTACAGTAGCTACCTCCCCCCCAGCAACCACCGCGTCTCACCGCGGCCGCTTGGCCATCAGAGGTCGATATCCCACAGGTAGCAAGATGCCGAACCTGACCGTCCATACATTCACCGCGCCACACAGCCAGACGACAACCCAAAGGCTCCTAGCTGCGTGACGCTATTGCTATTGACGCTTGACGCCAAAGGCGTGAGCGGAGGCCGACGTGCGCTCCAAGCTTTATCGACTGCGGCTTCACCCACAGCCGCTGCGAGACTATTTTAGCGGGATCAAAGCACTGGTATGCGCCAATGACGTCTTCGCGGCACGCGGTTCTCCCCTTTGGTGACCCCACTCTACCTTGGTGCCCCCTCTCATTGACAGAGCCTCACGCTCTGTCGAAACGGTCGTGTCTTAGCCTGTCTAAACGCAAACACACGTCTCTCATTGATATGTGTTTACGGCTCTACCACTCGGACAGGGCCTTCGTTCCTTGCTCAAATCCTTGGCTCCAAACGTAATTTTCTTACAGTCAAGGCTGACAGTGGCATTGGCCATGTGATTATAATCATCTACCCGAGATGTGAAATGATTATAATCATGATTATAATCATGATTATAAGCAAATAAAAATCACCAGCCATCTCTGATCCATATGGATCGGCAGGGCGTTTTTGTCGATCCGCGGTGTGGAAAAGTTTTCCGATCCGCACCCTGCTCATCTCCTCGCTTTTGTGGGCTTGTAGCCGCTCACGCCATGGGACGAACACTCGCTGTCATTGCCCCGCGCTTATACACGTGTACCGGCGATCGCAGCCAGAAGTGTTCCGGCACACTTCCCGACCCTTGCATGGGCAAGGGGTTTATATTCACCTGACCGCTTTGTCCTCCGGAAAACGTCTGTATGCGTTTCCTCTTCCCTTTCCCCATGCGCACACACACCCTCAGAGCTCCCTGCACTCTTTTGCATGACTGTTTCAGAGTGCTCTGAGCGCGACGGGACGCTTCCGCCAGAAGGACTCCGCCCAGAAGTGAAGAAGGACAGCCGGAGTTGACCCCAGGCCAGGAGACCATTTCATGGAGCGTGGATGGAGCTTAAGCGCTTGTAACTGGCTTGGTGCATGAGAAATCTTTCAATTATCTGGGCTGCGCGCCTCGAGAGGCCGCTCTGGCCCCTCCAGGAGGGGTACCCGACATATCCACGGGAGGTGGATCCGACCCCCCTTATAGTCACTTGTGGAAAGAGGTTTTCCGATCCGATCAGGCTGGACAATATGAGTGGAAGCATTCGGCAGCGGGATATCCACGAGATATCCACGAGATATCCACAACTTATGGACAAAAACCCTCTATTGGTTGAAAAGTATGAACAAGCTTGCAAAACAAGGTTGTTGAAGCTGTTGTCTTCTCTCGCAAGAAAATCCGGCAAAAAACAGGTTGTGTGCATCCACGCTTTAAGTACCACTGCGCAGGTCCTTGCGCCGTCAGATCTGTGTCTAGTTTGTTCGTAGGGGTCCGACGTGTGTGTGTACGAGATTTGTTTCTTAGGCGAATTCTAGTGGGCGAGGGGAAACGCGTTTCTCGGCTGCTCAATTGCCGGCCGACGGCGGGCGGTTATCTCCCGCCGGCATGAGCGAGGGCGTGGGACGGCGAAAGCCGGGCACACTTCTTCACCCTCGCGGTTGTGTGGCTCCCGCTGCACCGGACAGCGCGACTCAGTCGGCTTGTCCGCGGGCGCCTCTTCCGCTCGGGGGTCGGGACCCGTCGCTCGCGACGTGACTGCTTTCGTAATACGACACCTGACCGTCGCTGACGGGTCGGGGTAAGGGCGCTTGGCCCTTTCAGGGTCACTGTGCATAGGATCCCTGGGATGACTCCTCTTCCCCCTGGTGACGACCCCCACTCCAGCGGCCCGCCGGCCCATGCGGTGCGTGTTGCAGCTGAGGGTTTGTCACGGCAGGTAGCGGACCAGCTAGCCTCTCGGGTGCAGGCCCGCACGGCCCGGCAAGATCTTCGGCGTGCCCGCCGACATCTACTTCAGGCGGGCGCGGCTGCGCTTGCCCGACGAGAGGAACGTCGCGCCGAGGCGACGGCGCGGCGGGAGAGCGGCGACGCCAACTACGCTTCTGGCACGCCCTCCCTTCCCACCCCCCCAATCGCAATTGATCCTTCGACTCCCCCCCCTGTCCTTGAACCTCCGCCTGGGTCGTCCACTTCTCCTCGCACCGCCGCAGGTGGTTGGAGGCAGGAGGGGCTGCTGGAACAAGGCCATGCCGCGTACTCGCAGCCAGGCCCGGCGCCGGGGGGAGCAGGACGCTTAAATGGCGGCCGTCGCGGAGTTGGAAATGGCGTCCGCGGAGCATTTGGCGGCGGCGCTACCGGTGGCCCCAACTTTAGGCCTGCCGGCGCCAATTTCGTCGGCAGCCCCGGGATTGGACAGCCCGGCGGTGGCTTCCCTCGGCCGCCCAACGTCGATGAGTGGGACAACACCCACCGTGGAGCAGCGCGCGTCGCCAGCGCCTTCGATGGGGCCGCGGATGACTATATCTACCACAGCGCCCCCGGCATCCAGGGCTGGGAACCACCCGCGCACGTCGGCCAAGGGACGATCCCCGTCCCCTTCCGCCCAACCCGGGACACATAATTCTCCACGGAGTTCAGCAATGGTTCCCGCCATGAAATTGAAGCCGAGCTCCTCTGCATGGCCTGCACGTGGCTACAGCAACTCAATAACTCCATCCGTTGTGGGAGGGGCGAGGGCAGTCCCGGCCACCCACCCTCGCTGAGTATTCCGATGTCCACGCACTCACGCGGACGCACGTCTTCCAGATCTACACAATCCTCGCCTCCCGCTACGAGGTACGCCTCACATGGCGGCAAGGCCCCGCCTGGGCGGCGGCTCTCCATGACGCCATCCTCGGCCATTCCGAGGCCCACTTCACAAATGTTACCAGCAGAGACTTCTATAGAGTTACCGCTCGCGACCGGGCTTCGCACGTCGCACGCAACCACCGGCAGGCGCTTGCCCGCGGACGGGGCGCTGGACCTTCCTCTGGACAAGCGCCGCCGCGTGGCGGAGCTGCCGGCGGCTTCGGAGGATCCAGTACCCGTGGCGGTCGCGGAAAATCTGGGGGCACCGGCCATGGAGGCGGCGCTGCGAACCGCGCAGGCTGCGGACCGCGTGGCCCGGGCCGTAGTGGCGCCGGCGCCGCCCGCGGTGGTCGCAGAGATGGAAAAAGTGGTTGGGGTTTCGGTGTCGGGGCCGGCCCGGGCCCCGGTGCCGACACCAAACCACCTGCATAATCCCCTTCGAAACTTTAAGCGGGGGCGGCCTACCGGGCCCCTTGCAATCGGACTCATCGCCGGTAGGCGTGGACGACCGCTTCGGCCGGAGCGCCTCCACGAGCATGCTGTTGCTGCCCCCTCCCGCACCGTCTCTGCCTCTTTCCCATTTTCTTCCCGCCCCCTGCGGCCAAAGCCTGGCGCCTTCTCCTCCCCGGGCTCTGGCCTTCATCTCCCCGCCCCGCGTGACCGCTCGCGAGGCGCTGTAGGCCTGGATCGCCATCGGTGAATCACGCTGGGTGCGAACAGTCCTTCGCGATGTGATACAACTTTCTTGGCTGTCGGAGCCCCCCCGGTGGCGGCCGGCCCCGTTTCTGCTCGACCCGCCCACGTGCATGTGAGCTGCAGCCCAGATCTGCACATGTTTCTCCCGAGGCTTTTCGCGACGAGCGACTGCGTCGGACACCCGCCGGACGCGCTGGGTATCCAATACGTTTGTGGCGGACGCCCACTGCAAACCACAGCTAGTTGTGGACCTGAAACACCAGAACTCCTTCATGGAGGACCGCCCGTTTCGGTACGAGACGATGGCGGATTTCATTATGAATCTGTCGCTCGTTTCAAGTGGTCGGGGTCATTTATTTCCGGCTGACCATGCCTCTAGGTCTGAAACGCGCACCTTGGGTTTGGACCAAGCTCAGGCGGCCGGTCGTTGCGCACCTTCGTGGCAGGGGGTTCAAAGCATTGCCCTAAATGGACGAATTTGGGTGCTTGAGCCGGCGCCCGGCCGGGGTCGGCCCGGTGTCGTGGGAACCAGATCGCTTAATCTCCTCGAATTTACCATCGATATCTGCCGGGAGTTGCTGCTGGTGCCTCAGGCGCGATTGCTTAGCGTCGTCGGGGCGGCCATACCGGTTTATCGGCACGCATCGACTCACGCTCGTTGGGTGTCCCTTCGCGCGCTCTAACGATTTTGTGGTACGGCGGTGGCGACCTTCCCAGCCGTGCCCTACGCGCGACGTCACCTGCAAATACTCACCGATTGTCTCACGCCACCCCACTGCACGACCTCGCCCCGCCTGACGTCACGCGCGATGCACGACTTGATCTGGTGGATGTCGCTCGCCACAAGCCCGGGAGTTTATCGTGCACTGTGGCAACTCCCGGTCCTGGGGGAGCTGACGACCGACGCCTGCGGCCACGGTTGGGACGGCCTCTTGAATCGGCTTGTGCCCGCGCGGAGCTTCTTTTCCCTGTCGCTCCAAGCCGACCACATCAATGTTAAGGAGCTGAGCGCCATTCTGTTCACCCTCCGGTCGCTCCCGGCGTTGCCGGGCCCCGGTGTTTTCCGGTTCCGCTCCGACTCGTTGGTAAACGTCCACGAGCTCAAATCCATGCGATCTCGCTCCCAGGCGCTGATAAGCATCGTCCGGGAGCTCCACAGGGAGCTGCACAGTTGCGACCTGCGGGCGGAGGCGTATTCGCTGTCCTCAATCGCAAACGCCCATGCAGACAAGCTCTCACGCGACCTCGAATCGACGGACTGGCGCCTTCGCTGGTTGGTCTTCTTGGTCCTCCACGCGCGTTGGGGACCACTCACAATCGACCAGTCTGCAACAGACGTCAACACGAACCTGCCGCGGCTCACTGCCCGCGTGGTGTGCCCCAACTCGGAAGCTGTGGAAGGCTGGCGGCAGCACCGGACAGGAGAGGCCAAATACATCAACCCCCTGGTATCGCAAGCGGCGCTTGCGATCGCCAAAATCGCGAGCGAGGGTTGCCACGCCGTGCTCACCCTCCCAATTTGAACCGCTCAGCCGAGATGGGACCGGTTGATGGCGCTGGCAGACGGCTCCGTCTTACTCCCGAGAGCCCCGCCCCTGTACACCCACACACGGGCCGTACTCCAGGACCGCGTGTATGCCTCACTGGCAAAAAGGCGCGTTTTGTGACGCATCACTGACGACGCGCCGTTCGGGCAACTGTGGCGAGCGGACGCCGACGTGGGAGTGCTGGCCTCCGTCGGCTCCTCGAGCGCTGGCGCCGCGGTGGCTCGCATAGTGCCTTCCTCAGACATCTCAGCTGGCACGGCGCATGCTTGCGGCCGCCGCTGGGGTGCATTTACCATGTTTTGTTTCGACATCGGCTGGCCTTCGCTCTCCACGATCGTCTCGGCTATTGCGTGCTTCCTTCGGCAATTCACGGCTGTTTCACCCCAATTCATAATGGACATGCCGTCGCTGGGTTTTCGAAGCCGGCCTCGGGGTCGTTGATGACTCGTCTGGATCGTGGCTACACACGCATCCGAGCCAATGAGACGAACGCCTTCCCTTTCGCGCGGAGCCCCTTGCCTGTACACACTGCTTGGCGGATTGTGCTTCTCGCCATGCGCACTCCCGACGCAACACGGCGGCGTCGTTTCTCGGCTATTGTCTGTGCGTTCTTCATCGCGTAGCGACCAGCGGAGGTGCTCGAGCTGCAAAAGCAAGAAGTCGAGCTCCGGGCGGACGGCGGCATTGATATCCAAGTTTGTCGCTTCAAGAATGGTGAGAGCCGCGCAGAACTACTCCACCTTGCATACGTCATCCCTGGCTCGCGCCGCCCCGAGCCGGATGTATTGCTATATCCGCGTGGCTTGCTTCGGGAGCTGGCGGCCGATGAAGTGCCTCCCAAGAGCCTCATATTTTAGACAGAAGGCATGGACCGTGCCCTCACTGGGCCGACCTCACGGCGCGGGTTGATGTGGCTGTCGACCGCCTCCACGTCCGCCCACCCCCGGGTGCTCCTTGGAAATCCTCCTCGTGCCGCTCTCGGGGCGCCACCGCAATGGACGTGGCGGGCCCGGCCAGCGTTGCCATCGCCCAAATTCTTGGCCACTTGCGCAATGACCCCGCTACCGCGATCACCCACTACGTCGACGCGCTCGCCCGGTACTTTATTAAGGCGCGCCGACTTGCGGACCGGTGGTGCCGCGCGCTCCCACAACTCGTCCGACGCCGCAACTTCGCTAACCGGCGGCCCCCTGCCCAACTGTAACCGTGTTTGCGCATTTGAACCGGAGTTGTGCGCACGGATTTCTTCTGTTGCCTTATGTGTGTGGACATCTTGAGAGTTCCCTACCGCTGCCCCAGGGAGGGTTTTTCCTCCCCTGTCGAGCGCCTGTATTCGCTTTTTCTTTTTCCACTTCTCTCTCTTTTTTATCTCTTCCACGCCTCTGCCTCTGGTGGCCGGGCCGTTCTCCGTCTCTCGGCATTCTTCTCTCATAGCACCCGTAGTAATGTGTGTATTTTGTTTGTAAGAGTTACGGGTGTGTGTGTACGAGATTTGGTACTTGGGCGAATTGGGGTGGGCGAAGGGAAACGCGTTTCTCGGCTGGTCAATTGCCGGCAGATGGCGGGCGGCTACCTCCCGCCGGCGTGTGCGAGGGCGTGCGACGGCGAAAGCTGGTACGCTCCTTCACCCTCGCGCCCTTCCCCCCTGCCCGGCTTGTAGCGCGCTCCTTCGGCTGTTCCTGACGGATGCAAATTTTCACCCTTGGGGAACTGGAGACGCTCTTCTACGTTCTTCCATGTGCTACCGGTGACGGACCACACCGCGCCCTGTGGCCGGCCGGTGACCGTTTTCCTCGTAAGATGTAACCACAAGTAACACGGCGTACCTGTCTCAGAGCACCCGGAGTAAATCATGGGTGGGTTTGACTGGGAGAATTTTGAGATAACGACAGAGCAATGCTGGGATCAAATTTGACGTTGCCCTCACCGCACGCTAACGTCAACACGATGCTTGGAAATCTTGCTGTCTGGCTCCGTGCGCACGACCCGCCGGTGCTGGGTACCTTTCTTACCAAAGTCTCTCGCCTATCCAACCACCAGCGGCTCCAAACTCTGCTCTTCCTCCCCCCCCGGTCAGGTGTCGCGGCACAGGGTTCGGAGCCAAACCAATGGGACGCCGCTTCTAGACCGAAAAGCGCGGCATCACGCGCCAGCTGCATGCTTTAGCTCGAGAAGGCGCCATAGGCCCAGTCGAAGGCGTTGGCAGGATTGGCATCCGAGTCCACATCCGTGGTTGCGCTGGTCGATGAGAACATGACGCTTGTGGACCGCGGCGCCGACAGTTGCCGCAGCTAAGATGCATCCAAGACTGTCGACGCACATGTGCCATTGGCGTATGGAATACACACCGGCAGAGAGGGGTCATTGGCTCTCAGCATCCAGCCCGTACCGCCTGCACCGCTTAGATTGGCCACCGAGATAGAGTCTGGGGAGGACAACCCCGGGTGGCCTGTGTGCATGTTGCAGTGAAAAGATTGGAGCGTGTGGGAGAGCTCCCGGGCTGACGTGTTAGGAGGAGTCGATGAGAAGAGAATCTTCGCTTGCGCTGAAGAACAGTTATCAGACATCCGAGCAGAGACGTAGAAGTCTTGAATGGAAATGGAGCTATTCCACAGCAAGCCTACGACAACGATAGCTCCCAGAATCGCCAGTTTTGTTTGGCTGCCCATGGCATAATCGTGTTTGCGCTCACGTGTACAATGCGGGTACACACACGGGCGTAGCTTGTGTCTCTAACGCAAGGTAGGCACAATCTATCTCACTCGGTCAACGATATCGTACTCTGGAATTACCGTAGCATGCAGACGATCGCTGTCTGTCCTTTCAACCAACAGTGAGTGGGTCTTGTACGATCGAGCGTAGCTTCGAATATATTCCGTGGATCAGGCTTTGACATGCCCCAATAGCGATGTGCCTCAACCGTGCCTACTTTCTAGGAGGGCGGCTACCTGGAGGGAGCTCACTCACGCTGCCACCACCGGCACTTGGGCGGGGGACTGCGGTCGGGGGGGGGAGTTGGGGGCCGAGTACCCTGGCCAACTCCTCCTCCCGCGGGTGACCCACGGGACCCAGCCAGATAGTCGGTGGGAGCCGTTGCCAGCTATCAACGGGATGGAAGGGGGCGAGGAGGAGTAAGCCGACGGATGAGAGAGAAGTGTGCGGCGGAGAGGGCGAGGTGCACAGCACCGCGCCACCCAAGAGAGGCGGCTAGATAACTCGGCAGGCGGACGCGCAGGTGCGGGGCGTTTTGGGGAGCAGGGAGGAACAGACTGCAGGGAAGCCGCGCGGAAGAAGCGAGTCGGGAGCCAGGTGGGGGCACCCGTGAGTGACAAGGGAGCATATGAAGGCGCAGACCGGGGGCTAGCTCCGGGCGGCCGTGTAAGAACAAGAGACATTTACAATCGTCTCTGAAGCTCGCACCCTCTTGGCACCGTGCGCAATCACCCTGCCCACGAGCACAAGGCCTCCACCAACATGCGTCCCTCAACGCAGCGAATCCTGTGACTGACGGAGCAGTCTTGTCGCAGGGAGGTTTTGCGATAAAGATTCTTGGAAGCTGTCAGCCGGGCTTCCCAGTCGTCGTCGCTTGCCATTGTGCCGGACCAACAGCCTCAAGCAGAGTCAACAGAGTTGGCAAGATCACAACACGATCTGCATCAGGCTGCTTCTTATACAGACATCGCGCACTGCTGCTGCAGGCACTCAGTCCGAGCTCATCCTCTGGTGGGGCAACCCGTTTTCCTGTCCAGTACTGCTTCCAAAAGGTTACTGGAGGTCGTATAAGCAGAGTTGAGGCCTTCGTGGGGGTAGCCAATCAACAACACCCGGCAAGCGTCGCCAACTATAGTGTCCTGGGTGCTATTCGACGCAGAAAAAATATGACCACGCGGCAATAGAGTCACTCTGTGCTGTGTGGCTCGCTGACGCTGAAGACGTTAGGACGACTTCTGAGTGCTCAGACTACCTGGCGGAGATGGGCCGTGTGCCCCGACTGGAGTGATTGCGGGCACACGCGGACGCATCACGACTCCAACCATTTGTGGCGAACTCAACCTCGCGCCCGGGTTCGTTGGCAATCCCT
>Ga0114957_1002305_pt1 | contig 18526 bp, 20 predicted proteins | sample BantaG_FD_87175 | JGI IMG/M metagenome (GOLD analysis project Ga0114957, IMG submission 87175) | Marine algal microbial communities from Bantry Bay, Ireland - BantryBay_4 metaG | ecosystem: Host-associated > Algae > Red algae > Unclassified | place: Bantry Bay, Ireland | collected 2014-11-21 | reverse complement strand
GGGTTCTGGGCCAGACCTGTGATTTGTCATGAGATCAACAAATTTCTCCAGATTTCTTGAGATCCTGATGTGCGTTTCCAGCGCCCAGAGCTGCATGAGGAGACTGTGTAAGGAACTCACATGCTTCCTAGCGTTTCGATTGGTCCACGTACGCTGTTGAATGATTGCAACCACTCTGCAACCGCCATATTTTGGAGGTCAGCAATAACATAGATAAGAGAATGAAGAACGCAATTTGTATAGTAGCCCCTCTGGATCATGGGGGTGATCATGGCCCAAACAAGTACAGCTTGTTTCCCAGAAACACTCTCTGCGTTTGGCGAGGTTCCGAGCGCAAAACAGACCAGAGCCAACGACGAAGAAAGGGGGGGGTGGCAGTGCAAAAAAGAACGAGTGCGACCTTGCTCTGGGAAAAAGAAACAATGACTATCGGCAGGGACGACTTTCTGTTGCTGGTGCTGTCTCTGAGCAACAACAAACAGGGCGTACTCAGGCAGAGCATGCGGAAGTATAATAGCGAGGGGGGGCTGATGGGAAGAGCTGGTCGAGGGGTATGAGCTGCGGCTGAATAGTGCGTGAGAATTATAGTTTTAGAAGACAGTCGCGACGTCACAATTGTCATCATCGCGGGGCAGGGGATACCGACTGGTTGGTTGAGGACTTCAGGACGGTCGCGGGGGGGGGGAGGTGGGTCGACGATGAGGTCTTTGCTCAGCGTTTTTCAGAACAGGCGGATTCCGCAATCGAGAAGGCAAGAAACAGGGATGATCCATTTGAAAAGAGTGGAAATAAATCGAAAAGGAGTCGGCACCAGCGATTCCGGGCAGCAGAGAGGGTGGGCAACCGGATGCGGACTCATGAAATTATGAAAATAGATCTGCCAATTTTGAGCCCAATTTGGGGGGGATATTGAGTGGCTCACATCGCTTGCGCATGGGACGTGCATATCCTATCGTTATCTCGGATGGCTGAGAGGCGTTCTCAGGAGCGACGACAGCCTATTGTTATTTCTCGCGGAGATAACGACACGCTGAGAATCGCTCTCACATCCGGCAATATGTGTGTGCATGGTCCCCGGGCCTGGGACCATGGGTGTCAGCTGCGTGTCAGGTGTGGGCGGGCCATGAGGACAGGCATCGTCAGAAGAACGACAATGAGAACGGCGCGCTGGACGGGTTTTCTGTTGGTGAACAGGCTGAATGGGAAACTCCCGTTCAGACCCGCTGCTCCAGGATGGGAACCTGAACAGGGGCTTTTTCTGTTCGGAGGCGCGCTGCCAGTCTCTGCCACCTGCCGTTGCGTAGATCTACGCAAGGCCTTGCAGTTGCTTACTATCCCACTAAGCTTGGCCAATGAGATCCGTGAGGCGCCGTTCAGGCGTCTGCACAGCTATCTTTGCTCGGGTCAGGCGCAGTGACTGTCGAGCTGGTCGCATTTGTTGGCGACAGGACAGGACGGTATGCCATGAAATATCGCGGCCCCACGCAAGTCCACAGATGTATCTACATCAGCCCCTGGTCGGTATTGCGCGCACGCTCCACGCCGAAGTCGATGACGCTACAACGACCTGACAAAGAAAGCGCGCGGCGAAAGTTCTTGGCAATGCGGCGGGTCAGGATGGATGCCTGCATCTCACTGCTACAACAGAGATGGTCATGGGAGTTATGCGGCCAGACCGTGACGGGGTGCAGCCCCGCGTTCGATGCCTTTGCCATCTCGGTGACTAGGCGGGACCGTCCTTTGGCAGCGGTCTCCCACATCCGGCACTATGCAACCTGCAACTGTCCCGTCGGCAGCGGCTGCTGTGGGAGCAGCTGCTGCCTCGCTCCCATGCTCTCTGCGGTGCTCGTTCGGGAGAAAGTGCTCCTATGCGGCAGGAGCCGTCACTTCGTCGCTATGCGCCAGGGCAGAAAGCCCTACTACGTTTGAAGGGGTAGAGGCACTTGCCGCGGGCGAAGCGCACCATGGGGCGCGCGACGCCGCCTCCCACTGTCATAAGGGGACGAGGTGAGGAGTTCCACGGCGGCCGCGGTGGCAACGGCTACACAGATTTAGAGAGGGGGGCCGTGCAGAGCACAAAAAATCACTTCACGCGAACGTGACGCGCCCTCCCACGACTAGAAATGACGCAAACGACACCACCTCCGCAAACGCACACCGACCCTCAAGACGCGTAGGCACCCCACGCCAGTAGGTAAGCCAGTATCCTCAAAATCCCGGCCGCATCGAGCGGCTGGTCCACGGAAAAAAGGGGTTCGTAAAGAAACGGGCGGCGCGCCACTCCGTCGCGGAGGTGCACCTGTCCGACGGCATAGCGCGAAGCCCCAGTCGCGCTGCCCGGTCGTACCAGTCCGTCTGTACGTCCTCCTCCCGTAGGATGCGTTCCGCGTTCACAACCTCCAGCGAGGGGTACATGTCGACATCTGAGTCGAACGCCCACGCCAGTCGCACGCAGCCGAACTCGGAGAGGATGCACCCCGGGCGTCCCGCGACGCGACGTAGACGCTGCAGCACGACACAGCTACGCGCCTGGCCCGCAACGGAACGGAGCACGAGCCGCAGCCGCCCCCAGCGCACGCCGTCGTCAAGCCCCTTGTACAGCACCCAAGAGAACCACGACTTGCCAATGAAGCTGTTGGTGGCGCGCAGGTGCTGCATGACGGCCGGGGCGTGCCACTCGAAGCGCGCTATGATGCGCACCGTCTTGTGATGGGTGACGTGCGTGTCATCCGCAAGACAGAGCGCCTCCCCGACCCTCTCCAGCGCCCACGTGGCTCTGAGCTCCGCCACGGTTGACCGCGTACCGCGACCAGAGAACGAAATGTCGGAGGTCTGTGCGGGAAGGGCAGTCGCCACGGCGGCGTCGCCTTCACGCCCCCCCCCCCGACGCAAGCCGTTCGCGTTGCCGCTGCCACTCACGTGGGCCGTCTGCACCACCCCGTCCGGCTGGTCCTCAGCGTGCGGCTCAGCATCAGCGTCCTGCAGTTCCTGCAAAACCGCCGACGGGGACTCCTCGCAGCGCATCATTTGGAGCGCCACGCCGGGGCCCCGCTTGTTGGTTCGACGGAACATCCGCTTGCAGCTGGCGTGAAGGCGCTCGTTCTCGGACGTGTCGCCCTCCCAAAGGTTGCCCCGCCCACGTAGCTCGTCGCCCAGGTGGGCAATCAGCCGGTGCAGCTTTGTGGTATTGATGTGGCCGTAAAGCGTCTGGATGCAATCGACACCGAGAGCCACCGCGTTCTCCTCCATCGCGACGATTTCAGTCTCGGACAGCACGGTAGTGTCTGCGACGTTGTCTCCAAAGAGTTGTCCACCCAACTGAGCTGCGCGACAGAACGTAGTCAGCACCGCGTCGTGGAGCGGCACGCCCCCAAAGACGTCCTTGTACCGCTGCGTGTGGACGACGTTGGGGCCTGGCAGCCCTGCCGTTGAGTTCGTAGCCATCTCCTCCTCGGCTGTCGCCGCCGCCGCTAAAGCCGCATCTCTCCCCGACTCGGACTGCACGTCTCCGTCGACGCTGTCGGCGCCTGAGTCTGAAGAATGGGCTTGCAAGTGCGTGGCAGCTCTCGTCGGGGCGACCTCCATGCTGTCACTGCCCGTGTTGGAGTGCTCGTCCGGGGCTGCTGGGCCGACAGCTCCTGCTACAATAAATGGCCAAAAAACGCTGAAGTGCCGCCAGCTCCTGCCGGTCATGGTCGCCTGGGGCTCCTTCATGGGGACAAAGCACCTTTGGCAAGAAAGAGCAAAGCAAACAGCAATCAAGAACCACAGTAGTCGGCATCGTGTCAGTGCGCCATGTGACAAAACCGTGTTAAAAAAGCACACAAGTAGGGGCCGTTCCATCGACCGTATTGAAGCAGACGGAAATCCATGACCGTGCCCGCCGCAGTCTAGAGAAGCGCTGTGACATACCCTGGTGACGCGGGCGTCGCCTTGCAGTTACGGCCAAGTTCCCAAAATCGGAGGTTGAGGACGTCCAGCGTCTCTGCCACGGAACCAAACCGCGCGCCTGCTCGGCCCACACACAGAGAATTGAGCACCGCTGGCAGTCGCTGCGCGAGGAGGCGGAGGACGCCCAGCTTCCAGACGTGCAAAACATCAAAGGACACAATGCGATAGAGGCTCGTACCCCTAGTCCCCAAACCGTGCACCGCGCCCAGAACGGGAACGAAGGGAAGGGCGCTATGCTGCTCCCCCAGCAAGCGGCGGCGGCTCGGTCGCGGGTCCTCCGCTCGGATGACGGCGGCCTCCAATTGCGCGTCTAGCGTCGAAATGACGTCGCGGTTGACAGCACGAACACGCATGAGCGCTCCGCCGACGCGCTTGTCCTCCATGCATGGGGAGCAAAAGTAGTTGCACTGGTTTCCCATCAGGCCGAGGATGCTCCGCTCCTCGACCTGGTCGACCACGATGCCGAGCACCCGCGGAACAAGTAGGACCATGCCGCGTCCAGCGACGGGCGCCGTAACGCCCGTCTCGCTCGCCCGCACAAAAGTCCGAATGGTTACCGCCAGGCACCTCGGGAACAGATCGTTTCGGATGTCGCTGTTTGCGAGCTTTGCCGCCTTCGTCCGCTCTGTCGGCTTGGGGACGTGCTGCACGTACCCAATGGTCACCCACCGCCCACCACCAGCGATGGCATTAATGATCTTGGCGCGGATGGGGAACATGTAGGTCGCCCCCGACCACGACACGAGCGCCTCGTCGGCGTGTAGCTGGACGCCCATCACGCGCGCCGCGGCCCCATGCAGCCGCTGCGCGCTGCGCACCTCCAACAGGTACATGTCGCTGTCGAGCGACCCACGCCGGACGCGGTGCGTGTCGTCGCTGTCCAGGTCAACCACCGCCGGCAGGTCTGTCGAATCCTCATTCATCCCACCCGTGGCGGCTCGGTCGGCCGCGTCGTCATTAGGGCCAAAGGACACGTCGGAGGCGGACGCCAGCGTGTCCAGGCCAACCTTGAGAAGATCGCGGTAGTAGTACACGAATTGGCGGTCGCCAACGGTGATCGCAACTTCCTGCCAGTCCCTTTCGGCCAGCACTCGGTTAATCTCGTGCCGTGTTGCCGACAGGAATCCATGGTCGGTGACGAAAGCGGACGTCATCGGCCCGCGGGCGGCCGTGCCTCGAACCGCCTCTCGCTCGACCGCGCGTAGCGTGGCAGCAAAAGCGACCTGATCCCCGTCCGACAGCCCACTGCCTCCAGCCGTGAATGCAAAGCGCAGCGCGCCCCGCAGGGCGGGGGACGTAAAGCGGCTCGGGCGACCAGCCCAGAACGGGTCGACCACGGGGACCGATTGTGATGCTTCGGGCATGCGCTCGTAATAGGCACGGATGCGTGCCGCTGTGCTGCTGTACATGACGTGGCGCGGCATGACAACCGCGCGACGCTGCACCCCCGTCGCGTCCTCTTCAACACCGAAGAGCCCCGCCCAGTCGTCAAAGACGCGGTACTCCGCTGCGTCGCCGACAAAGCCACCGACGCTCTCATCGCCTTCGTCAGTGCCCTGGCACGCGGTGCCATCGCCGCCCTCGTCCTCGTCCGTATCCGATAAAAGCGCCACCGGGGAGTCCCCGTTGCCGCCAGTGTCGTCCTCTGGCTGGTGGTGCCCGTCGTCGGAGCCCCACTGGTAGATGTCCCCATAGCGGTCCCCGACATCGCCGTGATGCGGGGGCACCTGGTCGCTCTCCTCCTCGACTGCCGCGTCTGCGCCCAATGCGCTCGCGTTGTCTAACTCCATCGCCCCGGTGGTTGCCACACCCGGCAGAGGCGCAGCTGCAAGAGTAACCGGGGCGGGCACGGGGTCGAGCAGCGCCGGCGCTTGCTCGCCGCCCACGCCAAAAGTGCCAAAGATGAGGCTGACCGCCGCCGCACTGGCACTCGCCATGTGGTCTTCATTCGGATGCGACACCTGCACGTGACGAGCCAAGTGCGGCTCGTGCGCAAAAGTACGGATGCAGTACCGGCACTGCACGACTGCGGGGGCGGGAGATGCCGACGGCGCCATGATGTCGACAGAGACCTGTAGGGCGACGGGGCTCAGCAGAGATGACACCGTCGCGGCGACCGCGTCGATGGGCATAGGGGGACGAATGATCGGAAGGCAGGGGTTGTAGAGGCCGTGGGATGGATGCGGGCAGTCGATCAGAGTCAAAGTCAAGGCGACCAGTGGGCTGTATACAGAACGGCGTGCAGATGGTTTGCAAAGAAAGACCGCACGCAGTCAATAGCCGGTACGGGTCGAGCCCCACCGTTCTCGCACATGCTGGCACAGCGGCGGCTGTTCGCTTCAGTTTGCATGTCCACAACTGCACACACGCACTCTGGACCTGGTGAAACGATAAACGCTGTCAAGAGATGCTCGCTGAGGCTGCGGCATTGCGCAAGCGGCACCCACAACCCGTCCCCACACACACGAACTCTGCTCGGCTGGAGCCAAAGGGGCGCCTTGCGCTATGGCATGCGTGCGCTGCGCGCGCGGCGCCTCCAGTCCCATGCCCGCCGCCGCCGTCAGCATACCCCACCGCGGAAAGTCATCGCACAGGTCCTCCGGCTGCTGTCGATCCGTCTTTACGCGAGACACCCGGGTTGAAGCCTTGGCGAGTGCAAGAACCCGGCGGAGACCGGGTGGCAGGGCACTCCGTAGCCACGTACCCCGCCCCTTCACCCTGTAGCCGAGGTGCTCGAATCAGCGCTTACACATCAGAGTCTCGCGGGGATTAGTGAAAAGGAAGCGCAGGTGGACTCTCGTCCAAGGCGCAAAGGGGATGCGAAGCGCCGAGTTGTGCACAGCAGTGTCGACGCCCGATACAAGGGACAGGTACGAGCACACTACGGGTTGGTCCTCGCATCCGTGGCCCGCGTTGCGCAGAACGCGACGGGCAGACGTCCAGGGTACCAAGAGAGGTCAAATCGCATCCTCGTGCACGGCGGTGTGGACGCCCGATGCAAGGGACAGGTGCAAGCACACTACGGGTTGGTCCTCGCATCCGTGGCCCGCGTTGCGCAGAACGCGACGGGCACACGTCCAGGGCACCAAGAGAGGTCGAAGCGCGTCGTCGTGCACGGCGGTGTCGACGACCAATGCAAGGGACAGGTGCGAGCACACTACGGGTTGGTCCTCGCATCCGCAGCACGCATTCCGCAACGAGCGGTCCGATTCGGCAAATTTATGGCACTTATGTGGTGCCAGATAATTAAAAATCTAAGAAACCTCCCTCGTGTGGAGGCGCGTCGTCTGCTTTAGCACGTGCGGCCAATGAGCGGGTCGTTTGCAGGAATGGTAGAACCCCTCACGACAGCGTTGTTGGCACAAACGTTAGATATTTACTCAGCTGCATCGTCCACCACACGGCAGTCGACATGCAAATTGTCAGTTCGTGTCGTCGTCGCGCAAGCACCCGGTCTTCGACGCATCACTCACGCAACCGCCGTGGCCGCCGCCCACTCGCCCTCTGCGAGCGCCATTCCCTGTACCGACTGCCTCCAACAATCGCCGCCTGCCTGTCCTATGGCTCCTGCGGAACCCCAGTCGACAACCCGTCGTTCGGTGCGTGGCTCGAGGCTCTCACCGGGCAGGTACGTGGCGTCTTGCTATCGTTTTGCATGCCACCAATGCTCGCCCGCGTGCGGCCGCCCTGTAGGGACTCCCTGCTACCTCCACCTGTTGCCGTGCCGATCTGAGCCCGCTGCCGCGGCGTTGCCGATCCCCGACCCGTATATATGCGGTCCCCAACCTGGGCATCATGGCCAATTCTCACTTTCGTACGCCCCACGCCTGCTATCCTCGGCCTCGGTCACCCGCTCTCGCTTTTCCTACTGTTGGCTGTTCCCTCCACAGTCCCACTCTCTGTTCGCGTACCCGCTGGGCGGGCGTTTCGACGCCGTCCGGTTTTTTCATCCTACCGCATCGATATGCACGCCTTCGTTGCTGGCCGCTGTCCAGCTGTCGTCCCGCCCCCCGCCCAGGATGAGATCTTCCCGTCCCGCCGACGTGCCAGCGCCCCAGACGGAGACGTCGGGCGCGCCAGGCGTCCTAGAGCCCACGCCGGGAACACCCACCTCGTCGGACAACACGCGACGGCGCCGCCCGTGAGCAACGCCTTGCCGGCGGACCGCCCTTTTTTGCACGGCGGGCGGGCCCATCATTCTGGCGGCCAGCCCGTGTCGCCGCTCAACCCCACGCAGCAGTTCTTCGCAGGCGCCATGGTCACTCGTGGGCCGCACGTGCACAACTCAAACGTCGGTGCCGGCGCCTCCGACGGTGCGAGCGGACAGTACCGGGGCTACACGAGTGCGCCTGCGCCGTCTCCGCCACCGCCACCTCCGCCGCCACCGCCGCCGCCACCGCGCCGGTCCAGGGCCCGAACGGCGGCGCGTGTACCGCTGGCCGCGGGCGCGTTTCTCAACGACGGCGGCAACGTGTGGATGGAGGACATGCCCCCGGCCTCTGTTTCCCGCCCACCGCCTGGGGCACTCCTAGACAGTGCCAGGCGTCTCGGGCAGCGCCGCACCCGTCCCACGCCGGGCACGGAGACACGGAGCCCGTCGCCGACTCGACAACGGCAGGCGTCGCCGCCGCCGCTGACGCCTGTACTGCCCGCCTCTCGAGCGACGTGCGCGAGCAACGTCGAGGCGCAGCTGTTGGAGATCACGCGCAAGCACACGACCGCGCTCTCCACCATTAAGGCCGAGTTGACGAACGCGCGCAAGGAGCTGGTGCTGACAAACAATACCATGCGGGACCAGTCCCGAAAGATCAACAACATTGCCACGGTCGTCGACAAGCTGGCGCTTATGGACTTTTCAATCCGGCAAATGTTGGTCCGTATCCAGGCGGACACAGCAGCATCTCGTACGGTAATGGAGTCGGAAGCCTTCAACGTGTCGTCGGCCAATGTGGGCGGCGCGACCAGTGTCGGGCCAGGGGTAGCAGCGCTTCCACCGCCCCAGACCCAGAAGGAGATGGAGGTGCAGGATGCCATGTGGGTGCTGGAGCTCAAGACCGCCCTCGACGCGTGGCTGCTGGACAAGTTCGTCAAGCCGGGCTGCGCCGCGGACGTCATGGTGTCGCGCAGCGAGTCTGTTGACTACGCGCGCGACTGGGTCATCAACAAGTCGGAGGTTAATGCCAGCGAGGCGATGCGGCTCTTGCACGTGAAGTGGCGCCTGCCACACCGCCCGGACAAGGTGGCAGTGGGTGCTGCAGCAACGTCGGGTGCCCCGTCTCCCCCTGTCGTGCCGTCGCCGCGCCGGACGAAGGCGCTGCAGTACGTGATGCGAGCCAACACGCAGCTGTACCAGCGCATTGGGCAGAAGGCTACCTCGGTATGGGCGTCGTACATCAATGAGACTCGAGATTACGGCACTCTCCGCCGTCTGCGGGGTACGCGCTCGAAACTGGAGGTCTTTCTCCGCCCCTCTGAGGCCAAGCTCCTTTTGGAGAATGACTTGTTCATCAAGGACAGCGACTCCTTCGACGGCATTGTGCGCGCGTTGGCCGTGGTCTACTCTGACCTCAACGTGTTTCATCTTTTCTCCGAGACCGCCGTCGTCGGCCGCACGCGGCGGCACGTCGTTTGCCGGCTTGCCCACGCTGCTCTCATCACTACCAAGATCAGGGCGCACCTCGTACGGCGCTCCACCGCGCCAGAGAGGGCCGAGGCCGCGGAAGGCGTCGATGCGGCTGACGATGAGGACGATGACGCAGACGACGATGACAACGATGATGGCGATGCGGACGACGCGGGGCTGCAGCGCAGCCATAGTAGCGGTCTCAACCCGGGCCACCGTCCGCTGTGGGTGAAGGAGTTGGCCATCCTCGGCAGTCATCTCGCGGCTCATGGCGCAGCAGCCGTCAACGGTCTGAGGCTGAGCGACGGTGTCGACCCGCTGCGCGCCGTCGTCACTCGTCCTGCGCCCGTGCGGGCGCCACCTACGCCGCCTGCTGTCGCCACCGGAGCGGGTACGGGTGGTCGGTCCGCCGGCGACGTCACGGCACCTGCGCGCCATGCTGGGGTGGGTTCCGGAGGATCGTTTGCTGCTGGCGCCGCGGCTGCTACTGCGAACTTCACTGGCTCGGCCGCTGGCGTGCCGCAGCGCGCCGCGGCTGCTGGAGGTTACGCAGACAGCTGCAGCGACGAGACGGAGACGGACAACGAAGTGGAGGATCAGGTTCCTCGGCGCCGAAAGCGCACGCCCGCGGAGATGCGGGCGCACTGTGCGCGCCGTGCGGCGGGCCGCGTCATCATGGAAGAGGTCGACTGATGTTAGGGATGCACGTCACCTGACGTGAGCACCCTGTACCAACAACTTGCGTGCATGTTCTGGGGCATGGCAGGGCTTAGACCTCCCCGCCTGTCAAGTTGCTTTGCCTTTGTTAGTCTGACTGCCAACTGGGGTTTTTCTCTCTTTGATTGAGCAGCCCCTTCTCGTATCTCTTACCCGTCTACTCTTCTCTCTTTGCCATATGTTACTTGTCTGCCCACGCGAGGTTTCGCTCACAGCGCGCGCTGGTGGAGGACAATAGCATAGCACCGTTTGTTCTCTTCTTTTTGCCGGCTACCGAAGCCGACGGTCCTCCACTGTATGGTCCGCATGTGACGTCGTTTGTTGCCCTACAGCACAGGAGCGAAAGCGGCACCAGGTGCTGGTGCTCGTAGCCCAAAAAAAACGCGCACCCCGTCCGCTGAATGATGACCGTGCGACGCAGGACGACGCGCCAGCTGCGGCGCCCGTTAAATCCACCAAGCAGACATTGGAATGCTCTGCTCTGAGATGTGTCCTTACCAGCCGTCCGTTAGTGGATCTAATGCCAAACCGCCCGGCCCTCTCGTGACAGAGTCCATGCACCTGAACTGGTCTGTGACGGGAGTTTGTCCCGTTTAACCCCCATCCAAGGACGGCGCCTTGAACAGAAAGTTCGTGCGTGCAGGGCTTTGATTCTTCTGACGATCCTTGCTTGTGGGGTGCGCCCAGCAGTAAGGATGGCTGTCCTCGTGGCCCCCGCGCTTCGTCGCTGTACGGGGAAGCTCAACAGAACGCCGAACGAGATTGCTTGTTTGGCAACACGACAACAAACGCCCATCTGTTGAGACGTCGGTTCAGGCGACAAACCCCCGACAAACCGCGTTTCCATTTTGGCGTATCTGTTGGTCACTCTCGAGAAGGGACCATGCAGATGTGGCGACCCTGTGTGGATCTCGTGTGCCCCATCCGTGTTAAGACGGGTAGTAGGCTGTTTATCATGTACTAGGACCCTTAGTAGAACCTGGTGAGACTTGAAGTCGTCCAGCGGCACTGTTGAAGAGGCGACCCCACCCGACGGCGCCAATGACGTGGGAGTAATTTGAGAATTTCGAGAGAGCGCAGAGCAGCATGCGAAAAGAGAAGAAGACACTACGTCTTTCGACCACGCCGAGGCACGGAGCCGTCTGCGTCTTCGTCGCAGTGCTTGGTGGTGCTACTGCAGAAAGTGAAAAGCAGCTTCCTCGTCGCTATGGTACAGCTGTTTCATTTTTCCTGTGCCGCCGGCGGCGGGACTGCAGAGACACACGCGAAGTTGGTGTGTAGGTTGTCCAGCGCTTCCACAGACGCGGCGGTCGTGGCGGCGGTAGCAGTGTCACCACCACTCCCACCACCGCCACCGCCACACCAACGCTGGTGCCATCCCCCATGGACACAAATTCGCTCAACACGCTAAACCTGCCAGCCGATAGATGCTCGCGTACGCGCAACTCCCTACCAACCAACAACGGGCAAGCCCCCTTCGCTGACATTGTGGCTCGCGCCACCACCTCCCACCGGCACAACAAACACCCACAGGCGCCACCTCCGCCCATCGCCGCCATCAACAACGACCGGCGCCACCTTTGCCCACCGCCGCCCGGCGCCACCTCCGCCCACCGCCGCCACCAACAACGACCCGCGCCACCTCCACCCACCTCCGCCCCCCGCCGCGCCCCGCCCCCACCAACCCCGACCCGCCCCGCATCCACCCACGGCCGCCACCAACCCTGACTGGCGACACCTCCGCCCACCGCCGCCACCAACCCCGACTGGCGCCACCTCCGCCCACCGCCGCCACCAACCCCGACCGGCGCCGCCAACACCCGCGGACGCCACCAACACCGACCGGCGGCACTTCTGCCCACCGCCGCTACCAACACCCGCCGGCGCCACCTCCGCGTATCGCCGCTACCAACACCCGCCAGAGCCACCTCCGCGCACCGCTGCCACCAACCCCGACCGGCGCTGCCAACACGCACCGGCGCCACCATCTCGCACCGGCGCCACCACCTCCCACTGGCACAACCGACCACGACCGGCGCCACCGCTGCCCGCCAGCCAGCACCCTGCCCCGTCGTCGTCGCGCTCCCCCGCCGTCATCGCCCTCCCCCGCTACCGTCGGGCGTGCACTAGCTGCTAGGGTTGAGAACGCGCGATGTGAACGGGAAGAAGCTGTTTGTGAAGAAGCGCTGCGCGTGACGCTTGGCAGCGATATCAGGTGTGTTAGATGGCACGGCGCGGAGCCCGTGACGATCACACAAGTCTTCAAAGTCCGGTACGACATGCTGAATGCGTAGCACCTGGCACAGGGGCACACAGTGAAGCGAGGGCCAGTCATCAGCAGGGTTGTCAAAGCGCCACGCCATTCACCTACAGCCCGACCCCGACAAAGCGCACTGCGCTACAGGTGCGACCGGCTCGAGGCGCCGCACGACGGCAAATTCGTCCTGCGCTCCGCCCAGCATCCGCACGACGAGGCGTACCCAGCTCAGTGCCCGTTGGCCGTTCATGTCTGTGTACCAGATGTAGTCGTACCGCGGCTTGCCGAGGTAGCTATCGGTCGCGCACGCCGTCTGGACTACCGACGGAGCACCCCACTCAACTGTGCAATGGAACGAGAAGGATGTCCTCACCACAACGGAGCAGTTGGGGCTCTTGTCGAGCAGCTCGCCAAGCGCACCCATACCCGGTAGCGCCTGCACGTCGGAGACCGTGAGCCGCTGGTCCCGTTCGGACCTTGGCAGAAGATGCACCGACTCTGTCGGTACGTCGCCTTCATCGACATTCCCGTCGAGTATGTCGAACAATCCGCCATCGTCGTCCCCCTTCTCGTCCTCCAGGTCCTTGAGCTCGCGTAGCACCTCGTTTTGGGTCTCGCTAGCCCGCATCATCTGCAGAACGATTGTGGGACCGCGCTTGTTGGTGCGCGAGTACATTCTCTTGCAGGGACCGTGGAGAGTCTCGTTCTCGCTCGTGTCGCCCTCCCACAAATTCCCGTTGCGTAGGAGGGCCACGACAAGGTGGTTGGCCAGTCGATGGGCCTTGGATATGTGCATTGGCCCGAGCAAGAGGTCCACACGGTTGATGATGAGGTCGCACGCCTCGTCGGCGAGATCGCGCATCTGCTGCTCCGTCATTCTTGTCGTATCAGCCACGTTGTCGCCCATCAACTTCCCCCCGAGCGCAGCCATGCGACAGAAGACGTCCAAGACCGCGCGGTGCAGCGGGAGGTTGCCATACACCTGCCGGTAACTTGTGGATGTTGTCACGTCTGGTACAACTGGGTCTGGTAGCACCTCGTCGGCCGGCTCCAGCACGGCACCATCCGGTCCGTGGCCGTCATCGAGCTCGTCGGCGTCACCGTTGGATGGGCGTTGCGCCGCCGCCACCTGCTTTGGTGCGGCATCTGCGTGCCGCGTGGGGCGCTGCTCTACGGGCCCACCAACCCCTGCAATCATGTGTGGCATCAAGGCGAGCCCGTATCGCCATTGCCTGCCAGTCATTTGCAGCTGCTTCTCGTCGGGAGGCACGAAAAAGCTGTACACAGGTGGAACAGAGCAGATTTTGTGGAGGAGCGAGATGCTTGAGTCCCACGAGAGAGGGTCAGTTTCTTGTGAAGTGATGGACTCGCCCAAGTCTTTCACACGACCGAGTGGCTTGCCACACGCCACCGGCAGCACAGACCGCGGGTACGCGCATGGACACGGCCACAGAGTCAAGGTCGCCACAACCACTCCCCGCGCCCGCCCGCATTGTACCACCTCGGGTCTTCCCACTGTGTCGTTGTCAAGGTGAAAGAGTGCACAAGCAAAATCAGAGTCCAACCAAAGAGAGCGAAGAGAGCGCAAGCACGTACCCCGGAGGTGTCGGCGACGGCACGCAAAGATGCCCCATGTCCCAGGCCCGCAGATTGAGAGCCTCTAATGACGCTGGCACCGGACCAAGACGGGCGTCCTGGCCCGCACATGCGATACTCAAAAATGAGGGGAAGCGTTGTGCCACCGTGCGCACGACACCGGGCTTCCACACGTGTAGGAGGTCAAAGGAAATGATGTGGTAAAGCCGCTTGTTGTCGGTCGCGAGGCCCCACACTGCGCCGACGGCGGGTACAAATGCAAGTGCGCTGTGCGTGGCCCGCAACTGGTCGCGAAGGGACGGTCGTGGGTCAGCGTCGCACGCGATTGCTCCGTGCAGCTGGGCGTCCAGCACGGCCGTCACGTCGCGGGCCGCTGCACCGACGCCACTTGGCCCGCCCGCCACGTCGCGGCGCACCATGCAGTGTGAGCAGAAAAACTCGCACGCGTTGCCCATGAGGCAGACGAGGGAGCGCTCGGCGAGCTGGTCAGTGAAGAGACCCACGAGGCGCGGAACAGCGGTCAACGCACGCTGTCCCGGTAACTGCACGGCGACGCCGTCTTGACTTGCACCCACAAACCGACGCAGAAGAATGGCCAAGCACCGCTGCAGGACGCCGTTGCGACTGTCACTTAAGCGGCGGCGAGCAGCCTCCGTGCGGGCGACCGGCTTGCAGACATGTGGCACGTAGCCGACGGTGGCCCACTGCACCGACCGGTCACGAACGTTGAGCACACGGGCCCGAATATGGTACATATAGTGTGCGCCGGACCAGGACACCACGGCTTCGTCGATGAAGAGCTGGACGGCCAACACAAAGGAGTGTGATCCGTGACGACGACGCACAACGACCTCCTCCGACAGAAAAAGGTCACAGTCCATCATCTCGGAACGGAGCCGCGTCCCATCGGGTCCCGCGCCAAGCTCCTCACCCCAGACTTGCACATATCTCGCGTTCCGCAGCAGGTCCAACGCGATGATAAGAAGGTCCCGGGAGTAGAACTTGTAGGGCACCCCTTCCACCACCAATGGGGTCTCATCCCAGCAGAGCTTGGACAAGACACGCCGCTGCTCTTCGCGCAGAGCGGCGACAAACGCACTGTTGGTGGGGAAGGTGCGGGAGAGCTCGCCCACCTCGTGTTCAGAGGCTTCTCCTCCCTCGTCCGCCGAGACCGCGTCGTTGTCCCCACCGCTTGTTGACGGTCGTCGCGCGCTGCCGACCAAAGGAGCACCCCGAGAGCGCTTCCGCCGACGCCCATCGTCGCGACGCTCGTCCCGCGGGGGGCATGCCACCCCCCCCCGCTCCTCCAACAACAGCACCGACACGTACTAGCGCTGGTCTGCTTCCGATAGCCCAGCCCCCCCTGCGCTCAGTGCAAACTTGAGGGCTTGGCGTAGGAGCGGCGTGTTGAACCGGGATGGGCGCTCCCCAACAGACAGCGGCACAAGGCGCCTGCTCCTGCTCGTCTCGGGCATCGCCTCGTAGTACGCTCGAATGCGTGCGGCGGTAGACATTTGGAACACGGTGCGCGGCCTGCGCACCGGCAGTGTCCCGCGCGTGTACCCGTCCACCGGCACACAGACGACGCCCAGGCCACCGAGAGCAGGATGCTACGCAGAAGCGTGCCCGTCCTCGGCGCAGCCAGCAGGATCCGGAGGGTTGCCCGGCGTGGGCGACGTCAGCGGCACGGAACCAGTGCCGACGCCGACAACATTGCTGGCGACCGACGAACCCCCGGAATCCGCTGCGTGACGGTGCTCGGCGACCGAGGACTGGTCGAGAGGCTCGAAGAATCCTGGCGGGGGCACTAGCCGGTTGCAATGAGGGTGCCGGGCGCTCATGTGGTGGTTGCGCGCCGCCTTGGTGGCGAACACCCGAGGACAAAACCAGTAAATCCACCTGGCCACAGCATCTTAGCCGTCCGTACTGCCGTCCATACTCTGTTGGGAGGCCAGTCATTGCATCCAGAAAGCCATGTGTGCGTACATGGAGCACAGCGGAAGTAGAGAGAAGTGCCCTGTCAGTAAAGTGCAACTGTGCAAAGTCTGCCATCCAAGTACCCACAAGCTCCTCGCTGTCCCCAGCCGCAAGGCGGGTACAGACATACACCAGTTATGCTCACATGTGCAGGCTCGTACATATGGCTCTAAGCACACGTAGGATGTGCGTACGTACGTCGTACATTGTCGAGTCTGGATGACATGTGTGTTGCAGCACCATGCACGGTGGATGGAGGGGCGATAGGGAGGGGGAGGCGGGGGGGGGAGACGATCATCGCTCAATGAAGCCCCGACACCTGGTTTGCAGCACAGAGGGTCAGTCCTTAGTAGCTGACTGACAAAAACGCCGGGGTCGCTCTCTAGTGCCGACACACTGCTGCGCGACGTGCGGCGGCCGACAAGACGAGCCACAACACACGTCGACCCAATCCGTACTCCAAAAGCAATCGAACCTCCCCATCTCCTGCAGGCCGTCACACCGAAATGCAGGCTCAGAACTTAAACGTACAATGTGCTTCGATTGCCCCGATGTCGATGACCCGGATCCGTCGCTGTAGCTTCTTTCGTGAAGCACCTGCACACCCTCAACGGCATGGGTACGTGGAGCTCTCCCTCGTCGTCGGCTACCCGTCGCGTTTTGAAGCTCTCTCCCGACGAGTGTGCGGAGCTGTTGCGCGAAGACGCATTCATCAAGGATGCGCACGGCCGGCTGGCCATCCTCGAGGCACTGACCAAGATGATCGAGGAGATTGAGGGCACGGCGGCGATGGTGGCTTGGTCGGGTCCTAACAAGGCGACCCGCGTCATCCGTTGCCTGTATGGAAACTTTGCTGATGTCTCGTTCCGAGTAAGTTTGTCGCACACGCCCGACGCCTTCGCTGTTGCCTGAACCTGTTCTTGGTATGTGTGTCATGTTACTTAGCGGCCCGTTATCAGTCCCGGTATGTCCAGCTACTGACCGTCTTTCTCTTGCTCTTTCGGCGCGCTTGTTGGTGACATCATCTGGCATGCACAGGTTCGCTCCTATCTTCGAAACCGCGCCGGGCTGCCGCCCGTAACGATGGGGGTGGGGATATTGAACCAGGGGCATCAATCCCTATTCGAGCGAGAGCTCCTGCTTCTTCACGACGTGCTCCCCAAGGACGCGGACGTCCACGACGGGCTGCAGCTACTCGACGGCCGCGACGCCAACCGTCATGATGCGCTTCCCGCTGCTTTCCCTAGTGCGGTCGTCGTCCCTGTGCCTTCTGGGACAGCGGCTACGCCGGTTCTTCCTGTGCAGCCGGTGCTTGCCGTGCACACTCCTTCACCCGCCCACTCCGAGGCGCCTAGTGGCCCTGTCCTTCCCACGCCCCCTCATGCCGTGCGCCTTGCGGCGCTGCCGCCTGGCATCCCGGTCCTGCCGGGGTCGCAAGCTGCGCGGGAGGCTCAGCGTCACCAGGAGGACGAGTGGGACGAGGAGGAGGATGACGAAATTCGTCCTGTTGCTGATGAGTACACCGCGCAGTGGCGGGCGTACTACGCTGCTCGTCGTTAAGCTGTGCCGGGCAGCCTGCTCTTCCTGCCGACCGGGCGTTTGGATGGCTCGACCGACCCCGTCCTCTCGCACTGGCCAGGAGTGCAATTCTCCTTTCGTTGCTTGTCTTGTGTGTGATTGTTTGCTTGTGTTGTGATTGTTGCTTGTGTCGCCGAGGCCAGACGTTCTGGTGCCGACTGCACCACCGTCGTATCGGTCAGGTGACGTGCTCGCTTTTGTTCTTTTTGCTGCATTGTGGTCTGGTTCTGTATCCATACCTGCCTTCCTTTGGCGTGGGATTGAATCGGCTGCGGCTGGCGTCCCTGTCTGTCGTGCTTTGGGTCGGCGCATCGATGGTTTTGTTGTGTCTGTAGCTGTAGACCACGGGCAAAAGAGAAATACCATTTTTGTAGCAACAGAACGCACTGCAGACCGTGGGCCCGTCCCCGTCCAGCCTAACAAAATCTTTCGCTGTCCATTGTCAACAAGTCGGGCTGCATACACAATATTTACATGCGTCTAGTCCGGACGGACTGCATTGCGTCACACTAAGCCGTTTCCGCTGCCGGTCGCTAATCAGCGGGATGGCCGCGGCTCATCTGATGTGTTTCGTCGTTGACTCGTGATCCAGAGCTCAGCACCGGAACATTAATAAAACAGAATCGCGCTTGTTGCTCTGTTGTTCGGACACAGAGGCCCCAACAGATTCTCGGTTTGTTACGGCCGCGTCCCGTGCAGCGACGATCGTCGCTGCAGGGGGCAGCCTCAACAGAACGCGATTCTATTCCGGCGCGCGTTACCGAACAAGCAGTCAATAAACGCGATTCTGTTCTATTAATGTTCGGGTGCTCGGCTCTGGATCGCGG
>Ga0114957_1002304_pt1 | contig 18531 bp, 16 predicted proteins | sample BantaG_FD_87175 | JGI IMG/M metagenome (GOLD analysis project Ga0114957, IMG submission 87175) | Marine algal microbial communities from Bantry Bay, Ireland - BantryBay_4 metaG | ecosystem: Host-associated > Algae > Red algae > Unclassified | place: Bantry Bay, Ireland | collected 2014-11-21 | reverse complement strand
GTACCCTCTTTATCAACAGTACTAGCAAATGCAATCGGCCGAGGTGCAATGGCACTTAATAAGTGACCATGCAGTTCTGGAATGGGAAGGTCTTTTGGGTTTATGGATTTGAATTTCATAATTTAAACAATTGAAAATTGACAATGGAAAGTTGAAAATTAAGACATTTCCTTTTTAACTTGAAGCATTTAAGTAATGAAATATTTCCTATTCTTTATAATCCTTTTATTCTCGGCCTGTAGTATTTTCTTTAGTAGTCGTAAAAAAAATTCCAAACAAGTATTTCTAGCCAATTGCGGCATGTGTCATGGCATTGATCACAATGTAGTTGGACCCAAACTAAGAGGAGTATATGAAAATAGAGATAAAAAATGGCTTCAGGCGTATATTCTAAATGCTGATTCCATGTACCAGGCAAAAGATAGTTTAACAGTTGCACTATATAATAAATGGAGATTCGAACCTCACAACAAAAAAAACATCAGCATTAATCAAAAGGAACTCAAACAAATTCTGAGATACTTAAAAGATAACAAGCAATAATTGCAAATTATCAACTGTCCATTTTCAATTTAACTAGCCGGCAAAATCTCAGCAGTAACCTCTCCAAAACCAACACGCACTCCATCCTTTTCAGCATGACCTTTAATGGTAACCGTATCACCATCTTTAAAAAATACTCTTGTGCTACCGTCTTGTAAGGTTAAAGGTTTTGTTCCTGCCCATGCAATTTCTAACATAGAGCCGTAAGAGTTTTCGTCCTTACCGCTAATGGTACCACTTGCCATCATATCGCCAACATTTACATTACAACCATTCACTGTATGATGGGCTAATTGTTGCTTTTGGTTCCAATACATATACTTATAGTTCGACGTACAGATTGTTTCTGCTTCACTCCCGCCCTGCGGGATAATTTCTACGCTTAAGTTTACGTCATAATTTCCTTCGCCTTCATACTCTAAATATGGCAAAACTTTTGGATCTTGTTCTGGACCAGCAACTGCAAATGGTTTCAAGGCTTCCATCGTTACCACCCATGGGCTAGCAGAAGAAGCAAAACTTTTTCCAAGGAAGGGCCCTAAGGGTACGTACTCCCATTTTTGAATATCGCGAGCACTCCAATCATTAAAGAGCACCATTCCAAAAATATGTTCTTCAGCATTTGCTGTTGTAATTGTATCTCCTAATTGAGTTTCTTTTCCAATGATGAATGCCATTTCTAATTCCATATCCAACCTTCCACTGGCTTGATAAACAGGTTCCGTTGCATCTTTGGGCATTACCTGTCCTTTTGGTCTGCGAATAGGTGTACCACTAGGAATAATAGAAGAAGCTCTCCCATGATAACCTACCGGTATATGTTTCCAATTAGGCAGTAAGGCATTTTCTGGATCACGAAACATTTTACCTACATTAGTAGCATGCTCTATACTTGAGTAAAAATCCGTATAATCTCCAACTCTCACCGGTAAATGCATTACGGCATCTTTACTTGAAAGCATAGCCTCTTTTACATCTTGATCTTCATCATGGCCACTTAACCAATCTTGCAATTTTAAACGAACACCATTGGTTACATCTTTCCCTAGAGCGATAAAGTCATTTAGATAATCATTTTCAACAACCTCTTTATCCAACTTTAGTTTTTTAGCTAACATGGATATGTCAATTACTTGATCGCCGATAGCTACGCCAATCCGCTTACCTCTTGCTACCGTAGAAAAAATACCAAACGGTAGATTATAAATTGAAAAATCTGAATTTTCAGGAATGTCTACCCAACTTTGTAACTTGTTCATACTTGCTTTTTTTATTATAGAAAACGCAAAGATAAAAAGATGTTAGGGCAATTGACAAACTATCGCTATGAAACCCAAGGCTTGCCAAAACGGCCTCATTAAAAACTAATACTGAAAAACTAGGTAAGAAACCTTACTTTAGCCGCTTCGATAAGTATGAGTGCAAACAATAAAGAGGGCGACCTAGCCAAAGGTTGGAAAGGATTTGCACAAAACTGGCGAAGTGATTTGATCGCGGCCATTAGTGTTTCCATGGTAGCCCTACCCTTAGGTTTGGCAGTTGCTGCTGCATCGGGCGTACCCCCCATTTCAGGCGTACTGGCGGCAATTATCGGAGGTTTGGTTACTACTTTTATTCGAAGTGCGCCTATTGCTATCAATGGTCCTACGGCGAGTTTGATTGGCGCCATTTTAATTGCCATGAACGAGTTTAAGAAAGGAGGCGATGAGTATGCCTTCCACTATGTCATGGCCGCAGTGGTAATTGCAGGTGGTATCCAAGTACTTCTTGGTTTTTTTAAACTAGGTCGTTTTGCCGATTTATTTCCCGCGGCAGTTATCAATGGCATATTAGCAGCTATTGGGATTATAATTATTGCTAGCCAAATCCATGTCGCTATCGATACCCAGTCATTATTGCCTGACAGCATGGGACCTATAGATAAATTCACTTCCTTTTTTAGGCTCCTAGGAGAAGCTAATATACCTATTGCAATGATTACTGTTATTGGATTGGTCCTATTGGTATTTCATTCTAAAATTAGTTACAAACTTTTTCATTTGCTCCCGGCTCCTATATGGGTACTTATAGTTTCTGTTCCCTTGTATATGCTTTTCCAAAATTCGCTTGCTGATTTTTTTGGAGGGGTTCAGAATTTTAAACCTACTCATCTTATAAGTGTTCCTAACGATTTAATGGGAGAAATATTACTCAATTTTCCTTACCCTAAGTTTGATAAAATTGGTACATCTCTATTTTGGCAGACTGTTATTTCAATATGCTTAATCGCATCAATAGAAACCTTAGCCGCGGCTAAAGCCATAGACAAATTAGATCCTTTTCACCGAAAAACAGATTTAAACAAAGATCTAATGGGTATCGGATTTAGTACAATGGTTTCTGGCCTTGTAGGTGGCTTGCCCATTATAAGTGTAATCGTCCGCACAACGGTAAATATTCATAATAACGGCAGAACAAAATGGTCTAACTTTTTTCACGGCGTCCTATTAGTCGTATTTATTTTGGCTTTAGCTCCTGTACTACGGCTAGTGCCTCTTGCTGCATTAGCCGCTATATTGATTTTCATGGGCTTTAAATTAGCATCACCCAGGATTTTTAAAGAGTCTTACGAACAAGGTTTGGAGCAATTATTATTCTTGATTGGAACCTTGTTGATTACTTTATTCAGTAATTTAATCTTGGGAATTATCGGAGGAATTTTCATTAAATTACTCACCCAAATCCTCCTAGCACACGTGCCCATTCATACATTTTTTAGTATGCTATTTAAAAGCGGAACCAAACTGCTACAGAAATCAAATAATTCTTATGAGCTGCGAATGAAGGGCATTGCCAATTTCATGACCATTCTAAATTTGAAATCAATTACAAAACAAATCCCAGCCGGTAGTGATGTAAAAATTAATGCTAGCAACACGCGCATCCTAGACTTAAGCGTGCAAGAATATCTATACAACTTTATCAAAGAACATGCTCGAACGGGTGGCAAGGTTCGCATTACAGGCTTAGATCAGCACATTACATCCTCTAAGCATAAGCTAGCAATGAAAACAAAACTAGGACTGCCTCCCATAAAACTTACACCGCGACAGCAGCGTATTAAAAAATTAGCTGTATCTAATAATTGGGTGTACCGTCAGGATGTAGAATGGGATACTTCGAGCTTACAGGAGTTTGCATTTTTCGCTACGAGACCGATCGAATATAAAGAAAACGTCATTTCAGGCACCTTCCCGGACTGCCATAACGAACGCTGGGAGCTGAGTGATATTACATTTGATGAAGGTGCGTTAAGCGCCAAAGAAGTGTTTCATACTACCGTGGAGGTCATACACCTCGACAAAACAATTCCGACTTTTGTACTAGAACAGGAAGGATTTTTTGATAAATTTTTCGAACGCGTAATGGTATTCAGAGGTCAGAAAGATATTAAGTTCCCCAATCATCCCGAATTTACTAAACGCTTCTTAGTACGTGGAGAAAACGCCTCAGCCTTACGAGATTTTTTCAGCACTGGCATGATTCAATACTTAAAAAGCAAGGATGTCTATCACATAGAAAGTAATGGGAACAGCTTGCTTATTTTTCGTTCACTACGTGTGGCTCGCACTGAAGACATTGAACAAATGATTTCCTTCTCAAAGAATTTTGTGAAGTTGATTGGGTAAGCATTGAAGCTAATTAGTTTTTCTTCGTAGATTGCAATTTTAATACCATTTCCTTTTGAAACTCAATCACATTTATAAAACGTCCTGCGAGAAAGGACTCAAAAAACTGCCTAATGAGTCTGTAGATTTAATATTTACAGATCCTCCGTATTATCAATATCGTGCGCAAAATGTAAAAGGGCTCAAAAATCATAAAGATGTAGTAACAGAATTTGAGTTTGACGGATTTAATTCTGAGGAAGAGTATTTACAATTTTTAGAAAATGTGCTTACTGAATGCTATCGTGTTTGTAAAGAGGGAGGCAGTGGCTATTTATGGTGTGGCGATGATTTTGTTTCTTACATTAATCGCATTGTGGAGAAAGTAGGTTTCAAATTTCGCAAAGTGATTCACTGGCATAAAACCAACCCCTTTCCTGCGATTCACACTCGTAAGATGTATGCCAACAGTATGGAAATGATGGTACACTTTAGCAAAGGCACGCCCAAGACATGGAATCATAAGCCTGTGAATGAAATGCATAATTTTATTCAAACGCCTATCTGTATGGGCAAAGAACGCAAGAAACATAAAACGCAGAAGCCTTTGAAAGTATGTATCCCATACATTGAAATCAGCAGCAATGAAGGTGAAATTGTACTAGACCCTTTTATGGGTAGTGGTACTACAGCGATTGCCTGCCTCAAAACCAAGCGAAACTATATTGGTTATGAAATTAATCCTGAATACCATAAGATAATTAAAGAGCGGATTTATGAACTTGATAACCCACCTTCTCCAAAGAAGAGGAAGGCTAAAGTGTAAACTCCTGATATCGAATCTTAACATCATTTAGCAACTGAAAAGGAACTGAAATGCTTATCGTATTCCATGTGTCTTTTCCTGTTTTATTAAACGCCTGGGTTAGAATACAATTATAAATTCTATCGTTCAAACGTAATCCTACTGGTAAGCTATTGGCTTCTTGTGATAATAACCGCTCTATTGCACCTTGTTCTATCAAAGGAAAAAGTTGCTGTCTGCAAAAAACACTAAGTGCCTTTTTATCTATCCAAAATATTCGCTTCGGAAAAAAATAGGCCAGTCGCTCAGCATTACTTTTGTGTATCCAACCTTTGGTTTCAGGATATTTACTATAAATTTCTAGTAGCAAATCATTATAATCGTGTGCTCTAAATTTTTCAGATACTGAATATTTCCTCTCATCTTGAAACGTTAAGGACAAATCAATATCTTGTCGTTGTAATACCATGTCATCAGCCGTACTTCGATTATACCGCTCAATAAATTTTACATTAAATGGCGCTCGCTTATAGAATGCATCAGCCTCAAGACCTGACTCGCCTTCTTTTTGTAAACTTTTACCAAAGTGATGTTCTTCGTTCATGTAAGACTACAGCTCAACTTGATTAGCCAATAGATTTTCAAATTCATCACGTTTGCGAATCAACTGCCCTTTGCCATTAGATACTAAAACCTCTGCAGGTAACAATCGCGAATTAAAACGACTAGCCATTTCAAAAGCATACGCACCGGCATTTCTAAATACTAAGTAATCACCTTCATCAATTTCAGCTATGACTCTATCCCAAGCGAAGGTGTCGGTTTCACAAAGATTACCAACTACGGTATAGATTCTCTTGGTACCATTCGGGTGAGATATGTTTTCAATCTTATGATAAGCATCATAAAACATAGGACGAATTAAATGATTAAAACCAGAGTTAACTCCCGCAAAAACCGTGGCTGGCGTTTGTTTTATCACATTGGTTTGTACAATGAAATGACCACATTCACTCACAAGAAATTTCCCCGGCTCAAACCAAATTTCAATTTCCTTATTATTCTCTTCTTGCCATTCATCCAATCTTTTTTTGAGTGAAACCGCAAGCTCTTTTACATCGGTCTCTAATTCATCATCTCGATACGGTACTTTAAAACCACTACCTAAATCTAAATATTCAATATCAGGAAAATGTTCAACAGCTTGTAACATAACTTCCAACCCTTGCATAAATACACTCACATCTTTTATCTCACTACCCGTGTGCATATGCAAGCCTTCTACTTTGATGTTAGTAGTTTTTACAACTCGCTCAATGTGGCGCATTTGGTGAATCGAAATTCCAAATTTAGAATCAATATGACCCGTAGAAATTTTGTAATTCCCTCCTGCCATAATATGTGGATTCAACCGAATCATCACTGGATAACTATCGCCAAACTCATTACCGAATTGTTCAAGAATAGAAATATTATCAATATTGATATGAACTCCAAGCTCCTTGGCCTCAGCTATTTCGGCAAAGGCAACACAGTTGGGTGTAAACAAAATATTCTTCGGTTCGAAACCTGCTTTCAAACCAAGCCTTACTTCATTGATACTTACTGTATCTAAACCAACACCACTCTGCGCTATAGTTTTAAGAATATTAATATTTGATAAGGCCTTACATGCGTAAAAAAATCTTGCCTTCATATCCTTAAAAGCATTTTGGAGTTTAGCCGCTTTCTCTTCTATTTTTTCTTTTTCATATACATAAAGTGGTGTGCCAAATTCATTGGCTAATTCGCATAAGGTATTATCCTGTATCATGCGTCAAAGATATGAATTGCAAAGAATCACAATCTAGTTTTTAGCTCTATCTTTAATCCGTAATGAAAAACTTATTACTTGTGTTTTTAGGAGGGGGATTGGGTAGCCTGTTCCGCTATTTCCTTTCTTTGATATTCGTTGCTAAAAAAACCGGTTTCCCTATGGCAACTTTCATTGCTAATATCTTAGGAAGTTTACTTATAGGAATTCTGCTAGCCTTGTTTATCAAAAACCAAGAGTGGACTCAAGATTATAAATTATTAGGTGCCGTAGGGTTTTGCGGTGGATTTACTACCATGTCTTCCTTTAGCGCAGAGAACATCCAATTTCTACGTGATGGCAATTTTGGTCTTTTTGCTATTTATTTAGCGCTTACCATACTGCTATGCTTGCTGAGCACCTACTTGGGTTTTCAAATCATAAAATCATAGATGAAAAAAACCATCCCAAGATTGAGATGGTTTTTTCTTGTGTAATTAAACACAACCCTATTTATGAAAAAACTATACACTTAATAGACGACGCATTCTTCTTTTTATTACAATACGCCTTTCGATTTATACTTTCTTTAAGAAAAAGAACCGGCCACGCTATTCGTGGCCGGTTCTTACGTGCAATTAAGCACATTCCCTATTTATGAAAAAACTATACATTCTTATAGACGACAATTGATACTTTATATTACATAGCAATTCCTTGTTTTATATTTTCCTTAACAGACAAGTGCTCGAGCACTTATGAATCAGGTTTTCACGTTAAATTAAAAAAAAAGCTAGGGCATTGCCTCATATTTAAAATACATTTGTAGTAATGAAAAATTGTTTCGTATTACTTGTATCGGTACTCTGTTTGGCTTCTTGCCAAAACCAAGATGGCTTTACTATCAATGGGAAAGTCAACAATGCAAAAACGGGTAATATTTTTTTGGTAAACCTAATCACAGAAAACCAAGACACCCTAGATATTGTTGACGGAACATTTAGTATAACCGGCGAAGCAAAAGAACCTACTCCTTTTTTAATGTACTCGCCCGAAGTATTACCAGCTCAGGTTATTTTTTATGCGCAAAAAGGTAACACGGATATTGAGTTTACTGTGAACGAACCGACTACTATGAAAATTAATAGTGGTAAAACACAAGCAGAATACAAAAAATTCTCTGACATTACCAAGCCTCTTTTAGCCAAGTTTGACTCGATTCAAAACTTAGCCATGAGCGGAAAAATTGAACAAGAACAGGTGCAGAAGGTAGCCATGGATATTCAAAAAGAGTACGAGACAGCCAATTTAGATTTCGTTGAAAAAAACCCAGGCAGTTATGTTTCGTCCTTACTTGCGTATGAATATTTTAGACAGAAAACACAACTAACTAATGAGGAGAAGAAGCAATTCATAGCCAAGTTAGAAACACATGTGCAGGAAAGTCATTTTGGTCAAAAAATGTTAGAACTAATTAATGTTGACGAAGTGACTGCTATTGGTAAAGCTGCTCCTGATTTCACATTACCTAGCATAAGCGGCAAAAAATTAAGCTTACAATCTTATAAAGGAAAATATGTACTGATTGACTTTTGGGCCAGCTGGTGTCAGCCGTGTAGGGTTGAAAATCCAAATATTGTAGCCGCCTACAAAAAATTTAAGAACAACAACTTTACCATATTAGGCGTTTCGCTTGACGAAAATAAAAAACAATGGCAAGCGGCTATTCAAAAAGACAATCTGGCTTGGACACACGTTTCTGACCTCAGTGGTTGGAATAGTAGTGTGGTGAGCTTATACAATATAAAATCTATCCCATCTAATGTATTGGTTGACCCTAAAGGAAATATCATTGCTAAAGATTTGCGTGGTGTAGAATTAGAAAATAAACTGAGCAATTTGCTCAAATAATATTATGAAAAAAATAATTACTCTCGTTTTATTGCTAAGCAGTGCAACCACTTGGGCACAAACCATCACAATTAACATTGATAAAAGCTTAGCGAGCCAACAAAAACTTTCAGGTTATGATTTGGATACCTATCTCATTCAGAATTTGATAACCTATAAAATTGATACGCTTATAGTAAAAAAAGGCAAAATCACGATTCCGAATACCACCAAAATAATTACTCCGTTTGCCTTGGCGCGTGTACAGCCAAGACAAGCCCTCATATTTTACGTGGAGCCCAATAAAAACTTTTCTCTTGATGTGATAGAGCCCAATCTAGCTATTAAATCTTCAAAAGGAAGTCAGCCACAATCGGACTATATCTCATTTTTAAGAAAGCAAGAAAACTTTCAAAAACAAAGCCAACTGATTCAAAAAGATATGGCTACCGCTAAAAATAAAGACAGTCTGCGTGAAAGAACAACTTTCTACCAAATGCAAATGAATGCTCAGTACATCGAGTTTATCAATGAGCAAAAAGATAATAACTTGGGAGCCTATATGATTTATGACATTGCGAATAAAAATCAACGAATGGGTGCCAAGGATTTAAAGGGACTTTACGATAAGCTAAGCAAAAAAGGTAAAGCGACTCACTTTGGAAAACAAGTCGGCAATCGAATGAATCGTTTGACAGCAATGGATGTGGGCAGTATGGCGCCTACTTTTACATTAAAAGATGCTCAAGCAAAGAGTCACAGCTTAGAAAGCTTGAGAGGAAAGTATGTTTTACTTGATTTTTGGGCTAGCTGGTGCGGCCCTTGTGTAAAAGAAATTCCACACTTGAAAAAAGCATACGAGACCTATCACAAAAAAGGATTTGAGATTTTAAGCGTTTCGATTGATCGTAAGAAAAATCAATGGTTAAAAGCAGTTGACCGTTACAAAATGCCTTGGATTAGTGTAATTGATAACGCAAAGAATGAAGAAAAAATTACACAAACTTTATACTATGTGCCTAGTATTCCTCGCACCGTTTTGTTGGATACTAAGGGCAAAGTAATTGGAAAAGATTTTAGAGGTGCAGCCTTGGAACAGCAACTCTCTAAAATATTTGATAACTAAATTTTACTTAAACGTAATCAACATTTTTTTCGGAACCCCTTTACGCAAAACCTTTATCATCATGCGATCTCCTTTTTTTCGCTTGGCTAACTGACCTACGAAATCATTTACATCTCGGATGTCATACTCCTCCATCCGAACAATCACATCCCCTACCGAAACATTCGAGTTAAAAGCTGGACTATTTTTCTTTACATAACCTACTAAAAGACCTTCACCAGAAAATTCGTAATCAGGTGTCACTCCCATACTGACTTCGAAGTTTAGTTTTTTAAGATCAGGTAAGGGTTTTGTTTTTGTAAACGTTAGCATAGGAAGCTTGTCTAGCTCAACTATAAAATTGCCTATTTGATTAATTATTGATATAGCACCTTTTTTATTCTGTCGGGTATCACCTGCCTTTCGCTTCGTAAAAATATTGAGAACAGGAATCTGCTTATTATAAAATGCCCTATGATTGGCAGCGCCAATTTCTCCTGAAGCTATTGACCTTAATAAGAAATTTTTACTGAACGGAAAGAGTACGGACTCCCAACTAGGAGACGTACCTACACCACTGATAAAAAGTTCGTTTTTTTTATCTAATGCTCCAATATCATCAATATGAATAACAGCAGAAGTGTTTTGAGCAGTCAGCCGAATTTTTTTCATGAGGGCTTCAGCACCCACCCAGTCATCAGTAGTCCCCGAAAGACCAACCAAAATATAATTATAATTTTTGAGGCGAACTGTACGAATCTTTTGTGCCACTTGAAGCAAGGCTGCCATTCCACTCGGATTCTTTCCTACTCCACGGAGCTCATCTATTCGTGTAGCGATGACAATATTATTCGGCGTTTGATTCTGCCAAAAACCCACCACATTGTGTCCCTCTGAATGCTGATTTGTTTTAGAAAAACTATAGTCAACATTAATCCAATCTTTACCCTTGCCTTGCTTAACAATGTATTTTTTATAGGCTGCATGATTTAAAATAAAAACAGGCTTCTCTAGAATATCTTTCTTCTCATAAAATTTGTTCGTGAAATCACTAGTAGTATTATCATCGTTCAAAAACATTACTGATTCGGCTCCTTGCTTAAAAGCCTCTTGAGCTTTTCTATACAATTTTTCAAGTCCGTTTCCGTGCTTATTATTTAACTCGACTCCCACCTCACTAAATTTTATAAACCATAAGTTTTCAGGTTCATTGAATTCGGGTAGAGCCTGAGCACATAAAACACCAACACCACTAAAAGGAGGTATAATAATCTCTTTACCCACCTCCAAATTGGAATTAAAAATTTTAATATAGGAATCCTCGCTGAGGTTGTTTTTTTTATCAATAGAAAAACGATGAACGTAACTACCCAAATACGGCTTGTACATCATGCCACTCAGCTCTTGACTCAAATAATTACTTATAGTAATCTCTGCTTCGCTTCCTCCAAAAATCGGGGTTCGGCTTAAGTTGCGTATTTGCTGCCAACGTGCGTCGAAAAGGCTCGGTTCTGTTTTAGTTCCAAAAATATTCTTAACCTTGTCTATCGTAGTTTGTCCATTTACAGGAGAAAACCCTCCTACCACAAATCCTACACATAGTATTAATCTAAGCACTTTCATTTCTTAGGGCGCAAATGTAGTAATTACTCCCTTTTAAAAGTCCCATCCGCTTGTTAGAAATGACACAAAGCCTCCTATAAAAAATACGACTACTTAGGACGAACTACTCCCTACTAACCACTAAATTTGCGCCATGAAACAAACTCCTTTTAACGACATACACGAAAACCTTGGTGCAAAAATGGCCGAGTTTGCTGGCTATAATATGCCAATCTCTTATACAGGAATTAAAGATGAACATGATGCAGTACGGAAGAGCGTAGGAATGTTTGACGTAAGCCACATGGGAGAGTTTATCCTAAAAGGTGAAAATGCACTCGATTTGATACAACGTATCACTTCAAATGATGCTGCCAAACTTACCAATGGTAAAGCGCAGTACTCTTGTTTCCCGAACGGTAAAGGGGGTATAGTCGATGACTTATTAGTTTATTGCGTGGAAGAAAATAATGTTTATATGCTTGTGGTCAATGCGAGTAATATAGAAAAAGATTGGAAGTGGGTAAGCAAGCACAATACGCAAGAGGTTGAAATGCACAACACCTCGGACAAAACAGCCTTATTAGCTGTGCAAGGACCAAAAGCTGTGGAAGTAATTCAAAAATTAACTGATATGGATATAGTTGGTTTAAATTATTACACATTTACTAAAGGTACATTCTGCGGAATTGACAATGTTTTAATATCAGCCACAGGCTATACAGGAAGCGGTGGTGTAGAAATCTATTTCGATAATAGCAATCCTGAAGATTGCACAAAAATTTGGGAGGCTATCATGGAAGCAGGCGCAGAATTTGATATAAAACCTGCTGGCCTGGCCGCGAGGGATACACTCCGATTGGAAATGGGATTTGCACTATACGGCAATGATATTGACGACACTACCAATCCAATCGAAGCAGGCCTGGGCTGGATAACCAAGTTCACTAAAGACTTTACAGACAAAGAATTGCTTGAAAAAGTAAAAGCAGAAAAACCGAGCCGACGATTAGTTGGCTTTGAAATGATAGATCGAGGGATTCCCCGTCAGCATTATAAAATTAATGATGCGGACGGAAACGAAATAGGCGAAGTGACTAGCGGAACGCAAAGCCCTAGCTTAGGAAAAGCAATTGGCATGGGGTATGTAAAAAAAGGAAATGGTGCAACAGGTAATGAAATTTTTATAGCAGTAAGAGATAAAAATTTAAAAGCCAAAGTGGTTAAAGTTCCTTTTTATAAAGAAGATTAACGGAAATAGAAGAATTGAAAATAGCTCGCAGCTAGCAGGCCATTTTTTGCTTTTACACCCTCCGAATATCAGCTCCTAATGCATTCAATCGCTCATCAATTTTTTCGTAACCGCGATCGATTTGATTGATGTTTTGAATTTTACTTTTACCGTCTGCACTCATAGCTGCAATTAAAAGCGCTAAGCCCGCACGTATATCGGGGCTCACCATTGTATTTCTGCGCAAAGGAGTTTCCTTATTTAATCCAACTACTACCGCACGGTGCGGATCACATAGAACGATTTGTGCACCCATGTCAATCAGACGATCAATAAAGAACAAGCGACTCTCAAACATTTTTTGATGAAAGAGTACCGTACCCTTCGCCTGCGTGGCAACCACAAGAGCAATACTAAGTAAGTCAGGTGTAAACCCTGGCCAAGGATGGTCATAAATTGTAAGAATGGAGCCATCCATAAATTTAGTAATCTTATATTTTTCCTGATAAGGAATAAATATATCGCTCCCCTGTATTTCTAATTGTATACCTAATTTTTTAAACGTATCAGGAATTACACCTAAATGTTTTACATCGGCATTTTTAATAATCAATTCACTACCAGTCATTGCTGCTAGGCCAATAAAAGACCCTACTTCAATCATATCGGCTAATACTCTATGCTCAGTTGAGCGAAGAGATTTTACATCCACTCCTTCTACTGTCAATAGATTAGAACCCAAGCCTGAAATGTTTGCACCCATTCGGTTCAGCATTCGGCACAATTGCTGAACGTAGGGTTCACAAGCTGCATTGTAAATTCTTGTTTTCCCTTCTGCGCAAATAGCCGCCATTAAAATGTTTGCCGTTCCGGTTACTGACGGTTCTTCCATTAAAATATAATTACCCATTAGCTTCTCAGCTTTTAAAGTGAAAATATGATTGTCTAAATCATAAGCGCCTTTGACACCTAGTTTTTCAAAACCATTTATATGAGTGTCTAATCTTCGCCGACCAATTTTATCACCACCTGGCTGCGGAATAAAAGCCTTATTAAACCTTGCCAATAAAGGTCCAGCCAGCATGACCGCACCCCGAAGTTTGCCCGATTTATACTTAAATTCTTCGCTCACTAGATAATCTAAATGAATCGTATCGGCCTGAAACGAGTATGAATTTTTATCGAGTTGAATCACTTCAACGCCCATATCTCGTAGCAAATCAATGAGCATTCGCACATCAAGAATATCTGGAATGTTGTGAATAACTATTTTTTCTGAGGTTAATACTACTGCAGCTATGACTTGCAGCGCCTCGTTTTTTGCTCCTTGTGGTGTAATCTCTCCATGAAGTCTTTTTCCTCCAACTATTTCAAAAGTATCTGAAACCATAACTATCTACGGTAATTTTTTCTATTTCTGTTATTGTGGTTGTTAGATCGGCGGTGCTTATTGTTGTTGCTTTTCTTCTTTTTAAAATTGACTTTATTGTTATTTTCAGAAAAACTTTTATGATTAATAATTGGTCCGTTCCCACCATCAACAAACTCGGAAAACCGTCCTGGCTCATAAATTAAAGCTCCTTTACTCATTTGTTTCAGCTCCTCTTTAATATTATCATCATGCATTTTTTCACCATGCCAATTATTATAAGCAATCCGCATAAATAAAGCTAATGTATGAACATATCCATTCTTTTTTTCTTCGTCTGTTTCGGCAATGGCTTTGGCTAACAACAGTTCAAATTTTTTGCCTAGGTGCTTAAAATCCAACTTTTCTTTAGGATAAGGAAGGGGTTCTGGCTTTGCTTCTTTTTCCTCCGCCGTGGGCATTTCATAAGGGCTTTTTACTTCGAGCTTGTAGTCGCTCATCATTATCATGTGGTCCCACAATTTATGCATAGGATCTTCCATGCTTTTTGTATGCGGATTTAAAATTGCCATAATATCTACTACAGACTCGGCGGCCAATTGTCTTTTTTCCTGATCTTCAATAGTCAGTAAATGATTAATCATTTTTTGCACGCCGCGCCCATATTCACGGATGGACATTTTCTCTCGGCTCGTATTGTATTGCATAAATAGTTTTGAAGATGAAGGATTTAAAAACCTTCAGATTTAGGCGTAAAGGTATTCAATCTTTCCTGAAGTGCAATGGCTGCGGCGTCATTTGGATGATTATATAAATAATTGCTCAATCGCTGCTTCGCTAGGGTTATCATTCCGACTGACATATAATACTCTGCGGCCTCAAGTCCTACATCATAGGTTTCGAATTTAGGCTGTTCATACAACGGATTAAAAAAAGTACTAATTCCCCTAGCCATTCCACTACTAGGCACATCCTGTAAACTTCTAAAATGATCCCCTTGGGCTAGAGAATCTGTTTTTTGATAAATAGCACAAACAGGATCGGCATAGATGCAACCAAAAACAGTATCCGTATATAAATAATGGTGTAACTGTGGCGAAAACTTCCTGAATAAAACTACGTACTCAAATTGTTCTTTTTTATCAAGCTCAATAAACTTTTCCGGAACTTGTGCATTCTCAAAATACGCACGGAAAAACTCTTCACTGAAAACATCCAAATCTCTAAGATCAATATAGGTTTTGAAATTAGGCTGCAATTTCCACAATAGATAAGACGAAATAATATAGGAAGAAAAACATTTTTTATTTGTCAGGCCATGCTGTTGAATAAAGTTAGCAGCCCCAATCGGATGAAACCCAGACTGAACAAACAAGCCGTATTGATTGTTAGATCTTGTGAAACGATAGTAAGAATCAGAAACAATAGTCGCGTAAAACAGAAGACCTACCAATACTACAGCCATTGGATTCATTTTATTGAAAAACTTTATATCGCTTACAATTATGGCCAACATAGGAGCGAATAATAAAAAAAAGAAAATGATATTTCTAGCAGCCATTAACCCAAGCACGACAAAAGCCACCAAAAGCAAGCCGCCAAGACACTGCCATTTGAAAGAATTGAATACAGTATGAAGCTTCTCTCTTTTTTTCCAAATTAAAAACAGAATGAGCCCTATGAAAACAATAAAAATATATGATTCCTTTTGCCAATAATTAGGGTCTACAATATTGGCTAGCTCCGTAGTAAATTTATTTTGCTGTACTTGCGAAAAGATATTCAATGGGCGCAGTAGCATAACTATTCCCCTGGGGTTTACCAAAATTGCCAAGATGGACAACCCTAAAACCGAAGTTAGAACCATCGGTTTCTTGGTTTTATGTTTTAGTGTGTCTGCCCAAGCTGCTGCAAAAAATATTCCGATAACTATTATACCCAGTCCATAGGCCTCATGCATATTCGTCCAAAAAATTTGAAGCGGTATGAGTGCCCAAATCCACTTGCTTTTAGGACTCAGAAAATGATGATAAAGGATATAGAGGTAAACTACAAAAAGAAAGTGGGTGGTCATTTCAGGGCGACCTATTAAGCGGTATTCTACCAATGCCAACGTAATGAAGAGTACAAGCGTATTAGACAAAAGATTAGAAAGGTTAAAAAGTCTAAATATTCTTTTTAGAAAAAAAACAATTCCTAGACTTACAAAAATTTGTAAAATAAAAATACTCTCAGGTCCGAAATACTTCGTAATCCAAGCGGCCATCACCTCAAAACCCCACTTAATATTGATCCACTCCGTGCCGGCCACAGAATTACTAAACATATCGGTTTTGGGCACTTGGCCATTTTCTAAAATCCATTCTCCTGTACGAATCTGCCACCAAATATCTGGTTCTCGCGTAGCCTTTAATGAGAAAGCGATAGCAATTAAGTAGGGAAAAAGTTGAACGAGTTTTTCTGTGAGTTTTTTCACAGAGCTAAAATAATAATTACGTATTACGAATGGCCTAATTACGAGAGAGAATTCTTGCTTCTATTGTGAATCAACTTACATGCGCTTCGTCCCCGAATACACTTTTTCTAAACTTCAAGGAAGGAGAAGGGACAAACTCTCCTAAACCTAGCGTTTCCCATTTAGAGTCAATGGTTTCAATTGTGTCAGGGTTGCTTACAATTATATTGGGCCAGTCACGTTGGAAGTTATCATGCTCTTTTGTTTTACGCGTACCGTCAATTATTATCATGGCTCGCTGCTTACCATTGTCTAAAATTTCTTCCTCTACAAAACTGTCTCGCTTCGGATCAAAATTATTACACACTTGCCACAGTGTTGAGGAAATATCTTGCACATCTACATAATCATCCACTACTAAAATCATTTTAATACCGCGTAAAGCAGATGATTCAAACAAACTGTCTGTCATTTTTTTTACCTGCTTGGATCTATTCTTTTTTATTGAAAGTAAAAGACACGGTATGTCCATGCCGATTAAATCTGTGTTGACGTCTAACAAATCGCCTGTTCCTATATCAAAAGACTTCTTGATTTCATCTGCATTTACATTATAATTTTCCTCTTCATACTGAATTTCTTCATTATGCTTTTCAGTACCATCAATGCACATTTTACCGCCAAAGCCCATCTTACTGCAAGAGTGATCGAGTACATCCATCGGACCACTGCTAAAGTAAATATCCTGCGCAGGATTTATATTTTTAAACACATACTGAGCTAATGCCTTATAATCTGTTAAGTCTTGATTATCGACCACAGCTAATATTTTATTAAACATCATTTGCCCAGCCCCCCACATGGAATTCATCACTTTTTGCGCTTGTCCGCCAAAAGATTTTTCGATACTAGCCAAAACCAAATTATGAAACACACCCTCTACCGGCATATTCATATCCTGTATTTCAGGAACCATCGTCATTTTTATTGGTGCCAAGAATATTCGTTCTGTAGCTTTTCCGATCCAAGCGTCTTCTTGTGGAGGAATTCCTACAATAGTACTCGGATAAATAGCATTTTTTTTATGCGTAATAGCCGTTACATGAAAAATAGGATATAAATCTTTTAAAGAATAAAACCCAGTGTGATCCCCAAACGGACCTTCTATTTTTAAATCCTCATTTGGATCTACATAACCCTCTATCACAAAGTCAGCATCGGAAGGCACTTCAATATCTGGCTGGGTAATACACTTGACCAATTCAACTTTTTTCTTACGCAAAAATCCTGCTAACATATATTCATCTACATTCTCTGGCAAAGGAGCGGTAGCTGCATAGGTGTAAGCAGGGTCTCCCCCCACCACACAAGCCACTGGCATACGTTTCCCTAATTTTTTGTACTCATTAAAATGGGCCGCACTCACTTTATGTTTATGCCAATGCATGCCTGTACTAGTTTTATCGTACTGTTGCATTCTGTACATTCCTACATTCCGAATGCCGCTATTCGGCTCTTTGGTGTGTATTACAGGTAATGTAATATAGCGCCCTCCATCCTTTGGCCAGCAAAACATAATAGGCAGTTTATCCAAATCTGGATCCTCCATTATCACCTCTTGGCAAGCACCTTTGCCACTTCTTACTTTAGGCATCCAAGAAGCAAATTGTGCCATTTTAGGTAGCATTGCTAATTTGGATAAAATACCTTCTTTAGGCGCAGTCATCATTTTAAAGAGATCTTCAATTTCATCTTTGATTTGATCAAGCGAAGAAACTTTTAATGCCAAACACATTCGTTTTTCACTGCCCATACTATTTATTAAAATAGGAAAATCGGTACCAGTGTTTTCAAATAAAATTGCCTTATTGTTATTAGATTTTGATATCCGATCCACCACTTCGGTTATTTCCAAATTAGGGTCAACAAATTCTTTAATCCGAATCAATTCTCCTTCACTTTCTAGTAAATCAACAAACTCTTGCAAGTGTTTAAATGCCATAAGGCAAAATTACAACTGACTCAATTGGAATTGATTGTTTTGTTTAGATTTGTTATTGCATATTTAAACGATGCCAGGCAATAAAATTCT
>Ga0114957_1002303_pt1 | contig 18537 bp, 23 predicted proteins | sample BantaG_FD_87175 | JGI IMG/M metagenome (GOLD analysis project Ga0114957, IMG submission 87175) | Marine algal microbial communities from Bantry Bay, Ireland - BantryBay_4 metaG | ecosystem: Host-associated > Algae > Red algae > Unclassified | place: Bantry Bay, Ireland | collected 2014-11-21 | reverse complement strand
GGTATGCACTTTATGAATCCGGTTCCGGTGATGAAACTGGTGGAGGTGATTAATGGATATGCGACGAGCGCTGAGGTGACGAATCAGATTATGGACTTGAGTCGCAAACTAGGAAAAGTGCCAACAGTGGCGAATGACTATCCTGGTTTTGTTGCCAATCGTATTCTCATTCCAATGATTAATGAAGCGATTTATACGTTGCACGAAGGTGTAGCAGGTGTGGAAGAAATTGATACGGTGATGAAATTGGGGATGGCGCATCCGATGGGGCCTTTGCAGTTGGCTGACTTTATTGGTTTGGATGTTTGTCTGGCGATATGTAATGTGCTTTATGATGGGTTTAAAAATCCGAAGTATGCGCCTTGTCCTTTGTTGGTGAATATGGTGATGGCAGGTAAGAAAGGGCGGAAGTCTGGTGAGGGGTTTTATAAGTATACGGCAGGTAGTAAGGAGTTGGTGGTGTCGGATAGTTTTGCTTGAGTTATGAATATCTGGCGGTTTTACATTTCAAACTTCGGACAACTCTTGCCATATACTTATCTGGTTTTTTTGGCTGGGCAAACTAAAGAAATGGCATTGTGTACTGGTAGTATTGCGCTGCCATTGCATCCTCCCATACAGGTTGCTAAATCAGCGGCAACGGTTGACCAACTTTCAGGCGGACGATGATTTTTTGCCAGAGCATATTCATTTAGGATTTAGAATTGGTGCAAATCATTTGGTTGAATACTTTCATCTTTTAAAAGGGCTTGGTGTTAATCATATTGGTGTAAATCTTCGGTTTAATTCTGATCCGATAGAGAAGACAGTGGAGCGTTTTACACGAAAGGTTTTGCCGCATTTTCATAAAAATATTACAGCATGAGTAAAACCATATTAATTACTGGAAGTACAGACGGAATTGGAAAATTGGCAGCTATCAAATTAGCTAAGGAAGGACATGAAATTTATCTGCACGGCAGGAATTCGGAGAAGTTATCAAAGGTAATTGCTGAAGTGAAATCCTTGTCAGGAAATGATGGAGTAAAAGGACTTGAGGCAGATTTTTCTGATTTGGATGCTTTAAATAAAATGGGAGAGCAAGTCAATAGTGAGCTTTCAAAACTAGACGTGCTGATTAACAATGCAGGTGTTTTTAAAAGTTCGTTGGAGCAAACGAAAGAAGGCTGGGATATCCGTTTTGTTGTGAATTACTTTGCCCCTTATTTATTGACGATTGCATTAATTCCTTTACTTAAAAAAGGAAAAGGTGCACGGGTCATCAATTTGAGTTCGGCAGCACAAGCATCTGTTTCGCTGGAAGCCTTAGCTGGGAATCAATCCATATCTGCACAAGCAGCTTATGCACAAAGTAAATTGGCGCTTACTATGTGGAGTTTCTTTTTGGCGAAAGCCGAACCAGATTTGTTAGTTACTGCTGTAAATCCAGGATCTTTATTAAACACCAATATGGTAAAGGAAGCCTACGGGCATTTTTGGTCTTCGGCAGATAAGGGAGGAAATGTTTTATACGAGCTGGCGGTATCAGATGAATACGAGGGAATTAGTGGTAAGTATTTTGATAATGATAAAGGCGAGAAAAAAGGTGTGTTTGGTGATGCGCATGCAGATGCATATGATGCGAATTTAATCAGCAGCCTGATGGCGCAAACAGAATTGATTTTGCGAAAATAGAATACTTAGGGATGTGGCCTAAATAACTGTCCGATTTGAGAGGTAAACATTTGAGCTATATTTCTCGAAAAAGCCTCGCCATAGCTCGCTATGCCTCCGTTTTTTCGATCATCTAGCTCAATATTTACGATCTCAAATCAGGCATTTATTTAACCCTTATCCCTTATCGATAGGAATAATTATAATCTGGCTAGTAATCGAAGTAGCAACCGCTACCTGGATCATTAAGAAAATCAAAAACATAATATGGATATCATCGACTTACAGAAAAAAACAAGTGCCGAAAAAGGCAACATCGAAATATTTTGGTTTGAGAATGAAAAGATTGGACTCAAAAAAAAGCTTTATCATAGAATAAATATTCCACTAAAACCATTTGATTCGGGCTTAGCATCTGATGCTAAACCGGTAAAAACGAAAATAGTAATGGACTGGCTGGATTTAAACCTTAAGGATCCAATGAATCTGGATGGACTCAACCTAAAATCTAATCAGGAAGACGATAGGGACATTTCGGTTTATATTGGTGGTGCACACAATCCTTGTGACATCCGACATATGAAGATTACAAAGCTGGACGACAATACCTATGATGTAAATTGTAGTTTGTTTGTTGAATTTGAATTTGAAAAGGTGGCTAAGAATGAGGGGTTTAAGTTTAAAACGCAGATAGAGTTGGATCGGAAGATAACGGGGTAGTGAAAGGTTGGAAGGAAAAAGGTTGGAAGTGGGAAGTGGGAAGTGGGAAGCGCCCACTAATGTAGGGCTACGTAGGAAGTTATTTCTAGCTCGTGTCGCTACGATAGCGGCCCCGCGTTGGAAGGCAGCTTCCCACTTCCCACTTCCAGCTTCCAACTTCCACTTCCAACTTCCCACTTCTAAAACAAAAGAAATCCCGAATCTACCACTAAGTAAATCCGGGATCACTTTCTTTTGACAATCGTAAGTAAGCTTTAGAAGCTAACTTTAAATTCAACACGTCTATTCATCGACTTGCCTTCCTTCGTCTCATTTGAAGCAACTGGTATCGTTTCACCGAATCCAGATGTGGTCATTCGATTTGTATCCACACCTTTAGATACGAGGTAGTTCTTAACAGATTCTGCACGTTCTTGTGATAACTTCATATTCATCGCATCATCGCCAGAACTGTCGGTATGTCCTTCAATGCTTAGTTGGTAAGCCGGGTTATCCTTCATCACGGTAACTACCTTGTTTAAAATAGTAAATGAAGAAGATTTAATAACTGACTTTGCACTTTCAAACTGTATTCCCGTGAGCGCTTCCTTAAATAACTGAATGGTAGTACTTGAAATTTCAGGACAACCATTATTGCTTCTTACTCCTTTAACCTCAGGACAAGAATCTTCATTATCAGATACACCGCCCATATCGCTGTCAGGGCAACCTTTAGTTGACTTTGATCCGGCAGTATTTGGGCATTTATCATCACGATCAGCTATACCGTCCATGTCGCTGTCAGGACAACCTTTAGTTGATTTTGGTCCAGCAGTATTTGGACATTTATCTTCGATGTCAATGATGCCATCCATATCTGTGTCAGGACATCCCATAGTTGACTTCAAACCAAAGGTATTTGGACATTTATCATCTTCATCCGCAATTCCATCTTTGTCCGCATCAGGTTTAGCACCTTTTCCAAAGCTGTAGCTAAAGCCGATAATGTGCATCATGTTACGATCGTTTTTGTCAGCCATTTCGCTGGCATTAGCATCAGCTCTCATCATGTCAGCATCATCTCCATTTGTAAAGTTGAAACTTGATTGCCAGAAAGCTGACCATTGACTGTTTAATCGAACTTTTGCGCCAAGACCTAAAGGAATCAACAGGTCAGTTCCTGCAGTAGATCGGTTGTCAACAGGATTGTATTTCATGAATCCAACACCAGCATAGGCGTAAGGTGCAATGATCGCATTTTCTTTTAGAATTTTGCCATTGTTGAATTTGAAAGCGAGGTTCAGATCCATGTGCAATCGGTTGGCCAGGAAAGATCCACCCTCATTGTTGTTGTATCCGATGCGGCCATAGGTTCCGTCCATGTTAAGGTCGAAATAGTTGTTTAAATAGCGGCCAATCTTTAAGCCAACATTTCCGTGATAAGCTTCATCAAGGTCGAATAGACCATTTCCAAGATCACCTTTGTAGGCGGTTTTACCGGTTGTCAAACCAATCGCCCAGGGGTGTACAAAAAAGCATGCTAAGCTTGAGTGGAATTTAGAATTGAATTCAGTTTTAGTGACCGTGTTTAATTTTTGTATTTAACTTATTTATATTTGAAATTGAGTGGGGTAGGATTCACTTTTCATTAGATTTATTGAGGTTTCTCAAAATATAAATGAGCTTGAGGGCTTCTTTTAGAGCGGACGTAACTTTATTTTGTTAGTTTTAGTTTGTTGTTGCTGGAAGTGGAGGATTATAAATCAAGCTCAGTTCCATATAGCTATAATATTGAAACGGTAAAGACAGTTTTGGGGAATGGAAGTAAAATTATGGTTCAGGACACCGTTCCTTTTTCAATTTGGTGCGCAGCTCATAATTTGAATAACTTTGAAGAAGCGATCTGGAAAGCTATTTCAATATTAGGAGATAGAGATACTATATGTGCAATCGTTGGTGGGATTACGATTATGTCGACTGATGAACGTAAAGTTCCTAAGGACTGGTTGAATTTGGTGGAGGATTTTGAGACTAGTGAATTTATATTTAGAAAAATATGAGGTGAAAAATATAACTAAAGTTTATTGAATTTATAAACTTTTTTCATTAAATTTATGTTATGAAACTATGGGGCACACAAAAGAAGGTGTATGAAGAAGGAATAATTGAATTAATTTCAGTTGAAGATTTTCAAATAATCCAGAAAAGTGATCAATTCAATTTTAATTGGACAAAAGAAAAAAGTTATTCCATTTATAAGATTAGAAAAAGAATTGAAGAGCAAATATTAGGACTCATTTCAATTAGAGATATTCCTGACGAATTAAGATTAGAAATCCATCTTCTCGAAATCTCAAAAGATAATATAGGGAAGAAAAAGAAAGTTGACCCACTGGCAGGTTGTCTAATAGCTTTTGCTTGCGACTTGGCATTTCAAAAGGACTATGACGGATTTGTTTCTCTAATATCTAAAACTGAAATCGAAAAACTTTATAAGGAAAAATACGGTTTTAGAAAACAAGGGAACCACCTTTATATACAGCTAGACAACTCTGAATCTTTAATCAGCAAATATTTAAAGTAATTATGAAGAATAATAAAAAAATATATAAAGACATTAAAAAGAAAGTCAGTAAAGTTGAATTAGCTGAAGGTTACTATGTGCCAAATGAAATGTCTAAAAAAGAAAAGAAAGAATCTGATGGTGAGATATGGAATATAAGGAAGAAACTCTTGCAAGAAATGAGTCCGCAAGATAAAATATATTCCGGATTATTAAGGCTCAAATATCAAATAAACAATTACGTTGAAAATGAAAACTTTGATCCTGAGAAATCTATATCAAGTTATCTTAGAGAATACATGTCGATTGTAAAGAAAAAACAAAAAGATTTATCTGTTGATCTGGATATCCATAAAACAAGATTAAGTAGAATATTAAACAATAGGGAAAGAATCAGTCTCCAATTGGCTTATAGATTAGAAATTCATTCGGGAGACTTAATACCGGCTATACTCTGGTGGAAGTTAGTTCAAAAAGAAATAGAAGAAGAAATTAAAGAAGATAAGAAAGAAAGAAAAAAGGAGAAGAAGAGGGTCAAAAACATTGCTGTTTCTAACAGATAGAAATACGCTCTCACGGTTTGCGATTTATGTCGTTTGTATTTCCTGCCTATCAATAAAACAAAAAAATGAACTACGCAATAAATCAAATTCCAATATTCGAAGAGTTGAAAGAAAGTAAATCTATTTTGCTCGCAGGAGCGGGTGGTGGCTTTGATATATTCAGCGGAATTCCATTGTATTTTAATCGGATTAGAGATGTTAATACAATTGGCGAATTTAATGGTGAGTTATCGGCTTATCGAAATGAGTTGAAGGAGATGCGGGGGAAGCGGCGGTTGCCTATTTAATGATGAAGTATTGAAAATGCCTGACAAGACAAAAGATAGATTAAATAAAAAACACCTTCTAATAGTAGGCAAATCTGCTATGGAAAGACGTAACTTTATTACTGAATTAATCAACAACAGTAATTTTGATACCTTTCGATTTCCAACAGGGATGAAAACAATAGACGAATACCTCGACTATGTTCGGAAAAATAATTTGTACGCTCCCTGGTATTCTAAAAAAGGCAAATTTAATGACGATCAAGTTTTAGATTTTCATTGGGATTGGATTTCTGAAAACAACGCTTTAGTTGTGATGGAAGAAATTCAGGAATTGGAAGAAACCTGGAAAATTGATTTATTAGAATCCTATATGGATGAAGTTGTAAATCGTAAAAAAGGACAAAAAATCATCCACCTGATTATCTCTCAGGAAAATGAAGATGGATTGATGGACAAACTTTGCGAAATGATCAGACCTCGGGAAAATGAAAAGAGAACTTTGAGGCAGGTCGTGGAGGGGAGTATTGAGGTTGTTGACATGGACATACTTTCGTATGATGAGTAAGCCCACTGTCGCAGGTTTAAACACTAAGGCCACAAAGGTTACTAACCGCATTAACGCGAAAACCTTAGTGGCCTTTGTGACCTCAGTGTTTAAAAAATACGTTAGAAGGCATTCCAATTCGCATTCTAATTCCAAGATAGAATAGGATTCTGACCACATCAAACATCAACTCAAACAACTAAATAACCATCCAAACCCTAATCGACAAATTCGAAGAACTAGAAACAGACTTCACCTCAAACAACAAAAGCCTCGAAGAATACTGGCGATCAATGCACCCCCTGGCTGGTTACATTCCTAATTTCCTTCCAGAATTCCTCCGGACAAGACACCATATATCTGGATCGACACTTCGAAGAAACAACAAAGATAAAACACCACTATTACAGATTAGTAAATAAAGCAGCGAAAAAGGTGTACAAAGTTAAAGACTATTACAAAAGCGGTCAGTTACAAATGAGCGGAACTTTTACCAGCAAACGCTTAAAAAAGAAAACAGGACCATTTACCTACTTCCATGAAAATGGCAATAAGGATGCAGAAGGAAATTTTAATAAAGACAAAAGAGAAGGGGAGTGGATCTGGTATCATGAAAATGGAGCTAAATCATCAATAGAGAAATTTTCAAAAGGGAAAAGAAAGACTGCTAATTTCTTTGATGTGAATGGAGGGGAGGTTAGTTTGGAAGAGGCTGAACAGGAGCCAAGGTATTTGGGAACAGACAAAGAGTTCTTGGAGTATATTACTTCAAATGTTAAATATCCAGATCAAGCAAAAAGAAATAATGAGGTAGGAAGGGTCGTCCTGCAATTGAGATTAGATGAAAATGGAAATGTCTATGAAATAAGCGTAATCGAAACCCCTTCTGTTTCCTTAGCCAAAGAAGCGATAAGGGTGGCGAGGACTATTCCCAAATACCGTCCGGCAAAAGCACATAATCGATATATGAAAAGTGTGATGTTTATGCCTGTGAATTTCCAATTGACTGAAGGTGATTTGTAAATACAAAATGTAAAAGTGGCCGAACACTCTAGGTTCTACGATAGAAGACACTTTTACATTTTCAAATTTACATTTTGCGGTTTTACATTTAGAAACCACGTCAAAAGGCCCATTCAAAATTCAACCATTCAATATTCCTAATCCTCAAACATCCAGGCATCCTCCTCCCCATACTCCTCCTTAAACTCATCAATCTCCCGACGCTCCTTCTTAGTAGGCCGACCCGCACCACGCTCCCGACGCTCCGGCTGCCCCTTCCCAACATACCAACGCTTAAACTTATTCATCTCCTCCGCCGGCGTCAGGTTTTCATAACAAGGCGCTGCCAAAGTCGCAGAAACCCGCCGCTCCAATAATTCCACCACCTTGAAAACAAGATCGAAGCCTTCTTTCCGAACCAACAAAGTTTCCCCACCAACCAATAGGAGCGCAGGCTTCACATTGTTTTCACCAATCTTAACTTTCCCTGACTTACAGGCATCAGAAGCCTTTGTGCGCGTCTTAAAAATCCGCACCGACCAAAGCCATTTATCTATTCGTACTTTCTTTGCCATCTTATTTTTTTGCTTTCTTTCTGGTAGTCCGTCGCGCCGTCACTTTTTTAGCAACAGCTTTCTTAACCGCTGGTTTCTTTCTAACTGTTCTGGCCGCCGCCTTTTTCGCCACTGCCTTTTTCGCCATCCGCTTTTTCGCCACCGCTTTTTTCGCAGCCGGTATCTTCTTTATCTTAGCAGTCGTCTTTTTCGCCGCAGCAGTCTTCCGGCCCACCTTCGGTTTCTCTTTCAACACCGGAAGCACAATATTCATTCCCTTCAAGGTCTCTAAAACCTTGGAAGCAATAAAATAATCCCGATACCAACGTGCATCCACCGGCGCAATGTTCCAGGCAATCGAACTATTATTGATCGCATATTCGTAGCAACGACGATAGTCATTCCAGTATTTGGACTCCTTCCAGTCGTTGTCATTGTGCTTCCAGTTTTTTTCCGGATCATCAATGCGTTCCTGCAGTTTTTCCTGCTGCCGCTCCTGCGAAAGATGCATGTAAAATTTCAGCACCGTCGTATTGTTATCATATTGCACCAACTCCTCCAACGCATTGATAGAAGCCATCCGCCTATGCGCCTTCTCGTCACTAATCCATCCATGCACCCACTGAATCAAAATATCTTCGTACTGCGATCTATTGAATATTTTAATCTGTCCCTTTTCCGGCATCTGCTTGTGTATCCGCCAAAGAAAGTCATGCGCAAACTCCTCATCCGTCGGCTTCTTAAACGAAGTCGCACTCACCCCCGTAGGACTACATCTGGAAAACACATTGCGACTAGCCCCATCCTTACCCGATGAATCCATCCCCTGAAAGATCACCAGCAAACTATGCTTCCCCTCCGCAGTCATCCGCTCCTGCAACTCCGCTATCTCCTTCACAATTTCTTTCGTTTTCTTCTTAAAGTCTTTTTTCTTCGCCCCCTTCGGCGGCTTCGTTGATATTTTCGAAAGTTTGATCATTGTATTATTGTTATCGTTTATGAAAATATAGGAATCGGCAACTCAAATTTCATTTCAAGTTAGCTAAGGCTAAAAATAGTATAATTATCTGAAAAAGGTAAGAAATACCCCAACGGGGTTTCACCAATAACGTGGGGCATCGCCCATCGACCCAAAGCAGGAAATCCAGTAAATCATTCTAAGTAAAACAAAGAATCAAAATCACGACAGACGAACAAGCATGTAAATCCTGTCAAAAAAAACACATTCAAACGCATTCCAATTCCAATTCCAATTCCAATCCATCACCGCATCTTAGACCGCTTCACCAAATAAGCCTGCAAAATCTGCTTAAATCCCTTATTAATATCCGCCTTCACAAAATCAATTTTATACTGCAAACACTTAAACCGCAACTCCTCCGTAAACGCAGTCATCTGCTCCACATAATGCTGCTTCACCTGATTAGACTGTAAACGAACCTGCTCACCCGACTCCATATCAATAAACACATAAGGCCGATTCTCAAACTCAAAATCAATCTCTTTAGCCTGATCCACCACGTGAAACAAAACCACCTCATGCTTATTGTGTTTCAAATGCTGCAAGGCAGAAAACAAATGCTCATTATCCTCCGTGTGTTCAAACATATCACTAAAGATAATCACCATCGAACGCTTGTGAATACTCTCCGCAATCTGATGCAAAGCCTGAGCCGCAGAAGTCGTCTTATTCCGAACAGGATTATTAATCAACCGATCCAGGTAAGTCAGCATCAATCGATAATGCGTCGTACTCGATTTACAACGTGAATGCTGACGCAGCTCATTATCAAACAAGCTAAGTCCAAAGGCATCTCGTTGCTTTTGCAGCAAATGCATGAGCGCCGCCGCCGCCAAAGAAGAGAATTGCAGCTTATTCAAGCCCGGACCTTTCTTATCTGGATTTTCCGGAAAGTACATCGAAGAAGATGAATCAATCACAATCTGACAACGCAAATTTGTCTCCTCCTCAAATCGCTTGGTAAACAATTTGCCCGTCCGCCCATACACCTTCCAGTCTATGTTCTTCGTAGATTCCCCCGGATTATAAATCCGATGCTCCGCAAATTCCACAGAAAACCCGTGAAACGGACTTTTGTGCAAACCAATAATAAATCCCTCCACCACCTGCCGGGCAAGCAAATCAAGGTTTCCTAAATCACGTACACTATAATTATCGAGTAGACTCATATCTTTTACTTGTTGTGGCATAAAAATAAACAACTTAATTTACAACGCAAAGTTACCGCAACTGTTGCGTTGTTGAGGAGTCGGGAGTCAGGGCAGGCTGGCCGCTAATCAGCTTTGGGGCTTTTAATGTAAAACCGCAACATGTAAAAGTTTGCCTTCTATCGTGAAACCTACGTTAGTGGGAAAACGTTTACATGTTACATGTTACATTTTACATATAGCGGTTTTGCGGTTTTACATTAAAAAGCCGCTCAAAGCAAAGAAGCCAAACTTCCAGAAAACTGCTTCAAAGTTCAACCCAACCTGACTCCTCACACCTGACACCTCAAACCCACCCCTCAAAAAAAAGGCTCCCACTCCAAGAGCGAAAGCCTTTTTTCTCAAACATATAAAAGCCACATCTAAGAAGCCAAAGCAGCTTCAATCTTCTCAGAAAGTGCCTGCTTGGTAGCTACTCCAACGTGCTTGTCAAAAATTTCACCATTCTTAAGAATGATAATAGTTGGGATACTACGAACACCGTATTTCATAGACACGTCTTTATTGGTGTCTACGTTAAGTTTTCCAACTATTGCCTTACCTTCATATTCGGTAGCCAGCTCCTCAATGATAGGTGTTATCATGCGACAAGGGCCACACCATTCTGCCCAAAAGTCAACTACAGATACAACATTACCATCTAATGCAGATTCCTGGAAGTTCGCGTCAGTAAATTCAAATGCCATTAGTATAAGATTTTATGAATGATTTAATTGTTTTGATTTGGTACCATTAATAACCAAATTAGGTACTAATAGTTGCAAATATATACATTTCCTTTTACGTAGATGCCTCAGGAGGGGCACATCTTTCAATAATTTTAAACAACTTCTATAAGTGTTTTACAGCAACAATGGCTGTACCAAAGCATACAATTCGTCGTATTCGAAATTTCTACTGTAACTTTCAAAGGTGTCATACTCATTTCGAATAAACAATATAGTAGGTGGTTTAGCTGAAAATATTTTACGGTATTGCGGGTCTATTTCACTGAATATCTGCTTAGAAACGATAAAAGCAGGCTCCGAAATACTCTGTGTCCTCAAACTCACGTTCACTTCTGAAATCCTGCTCACCACATCCAGGTTGATAAAAGTTAGTTCCATTTTATCCATTCCAACCTCATTTTGTAATCTTCTCAAAAAATGATTTTGTTGAACACATGCTTTAGAGCCTAGTTTCCAAAACGCATAAACCTGTAGTTTATTGGACTTCTTTTTAAAGATATCTATAAGACTTTCTGGACGAATAGTAACCACCGTTCGGCCTATGGCGTTGGCCAATTTCAATCGGTCAGATTCATTCAGGTTGTTTTCGGGAAGCGTGTCGCCATGAGGTAAAGCGGCCTCAAACGGGTCGATTTCTTTTTGGACTCCCTTAGATTCAGCATTATTTTTACAAGCCAATATCGAAATGAGTAGGATATAGAACGTAAGCCTGAATAGTATTGATGACATTTGTTAACTTTTTGAGTAAGTACGGATTCCTAATATTCGAATAAGATTGCTTAATTTTACAGCTTCAATATAAGAATTCACGATAGTTCTTACATTTTGAGACCAACATAATTAAAATTAAAACACCCCTACGATAATCAGGCTACTCGCGTGCCGCCGAGTCCTTTCGTCAGAGGCTTCGGCCGCCGGGGAAAGCTTTAGCGGAGAAGCAAAAGCATGCCCCTCCAAAATTTGGGTATCGCCCCAAGGAAAATGATAAAAAAAGACAGAAGATGGATATGGATTTTACTAGGCATCGCAGCCATAGCCCTACGCTATCTGGCCGGCTTTTTCCCCTCCCTCGTAGAAACCCTTTATAGCCGCGGCGTCTTCCAGCCCATCCGATATCTACTCAACTCCGTTATCAGTATACTACCATTTCCAACACTATACCTTTGGATTCTTGTCGCAATAGTATTGCTAATGATCTTCTTCCGGAATTTATTTAAAAACCACAAAACCTGGAAAGCTCGTTTATACCAATTTCTACTGTCCGTATTTGCCTTAGTTGGGGGAGTAGTTTTCTTTTTTCTATTGCTCTGGGGATACAATTATGCCCGCCTTCCTTTTGAAGATCAGCTGCAGCTAAAACCAGAACCAGTATCTAAAGAAGCACTTTTAGAATCCCTGCAATTCCATACAAAAGTTGCAACCGATTTCAGAGCAATGGTGCCAGGTCAAAGTGAGCTGCCTTTCGGCAAAAGCCATATCCCTCCCAACTTCGAATCGCGTATCCGCCAGGAAATCAAACGAACGATGAAGGAGCTAGGCTACCCAACCAGTGGCCCCATTCGCGCCCGATACTTATATAAAGGCCACCTGCTCCGAATCGGAACTGCCGGCTTCTATCTTCCATTTACTGGAGAGTGCCATGTTGACCCTGGCCTGCACCCACTGCAGTTGCCTTATGTCACGGCCCATGAGTTCGCCCACGGCTTCGGAATAGGAGATGAAGGCACCTGCAATTTTATCGCCTATCTCACCTGTACCTCTTCCGATGACCCGTTCATCCGTTACTCCGGCCACCTTTCTTTCTGGCGATCGGTGGCCAGTTCCTACCGATCCTACGACCCCAAATGGTACAAAACATTTCGCTCTAATCTTCCCCCTGGCATGATCGCCGACCTCAACGCCATCAACGAAAACGGCCTCCTGTATCCCGACATCTTCCCCAATCTCCGCGACAAAACCTACGACGCCTTCTTACGAGCCCAAGGCATTCAGGAAGGAATGAAAAACTACAACCGTGTCATCATGCTGGAACAATCCTGGCGCACCACAAAACAAACCCCCTTCCTAAAATAAAAAAACCGTTCGTTTACAGCTCCGTTGTAAATACGAAATTCGCACCGTCAGATCAATATCCCCACCAACTCAATCAAGACCAAATTCAACCGCTCCACCGCCAATCCCAAATCCCAGTTCTCTTTATTCCGTGGCTCCACCTGATTAGAAATAGCCCTAATTTGCAAAAACTTAATGTCCTCCATCAAGCAAGCATAAAAGAAAGCAGCTCCCTCCATCGTCTCAATTTCAGGCGTATACTTATCTTCAATTGCACGAATACTTGAAGCAGTACCGTGCACCTTGTTCACCGTAATCCCATTCACCTTCGGCAAAAAATCATGCTCCGTTGCCGAAAGGTTATACAAAATACCATTCTGAAAAGGCGCCTCCGTCCCCGGAATCAAGCCCATCTGATGCACATCCGTAAACGACCCATCCGCCTCCTCCACACCCAAATCCGCAAACCGATCCGCAATCACATTCACCACATCCCCGATATTCAGTTCATCCCCAAACGCACCAGCAACCCCCGCGTTTATAGTAAGGCTCGGCTTATTCTGCATAAAAAACCGCCCCAAATTATAACTCGTCATGACCATCCCAACCCCACTAACCAACAACTGAATCTCCAACTTCCCTTTGACATAGGAATTTCCCTTACGCCCAAAATTCTCCCCCAACCATTTCCTCAACGGCCCAATTTCAAACTCCGTCGCCGCCACAAATAATATCGTCATCAATCACATTTTTAAAAAAAGCAAAAAAATCCCCACACAAAGCAGAGTCATCCAAATCCCAGTCTCCATCTCCATCCCCATCTCCCCATCTCCATACTCCAAGATCTGCAGAGTATCACATCCACAAACACTAACCCCACATCCATCAAACTTCCAATCATCCTTCCCCAAAACCGCCTAGCCTGAAAAGCTTACATCAGTACCATAGGGCATCGCCCTATGACCCCACAAAAACGCCAAACCGCCAAACCCATCTCACCGGCTGAAAGGCTCTCCCTCCACACCTAGAGCCCCCTCAAGACTCAAAACCCATACCCAACACTAAGCGCCGGCATAACCCCCAAATCCAAATGATACCCACTACCCACATCAATCGACAACCCATTCTTCTTATACCCAAGCCCTAAAGTAATAAGCGTAGGATTAGAACCCGCCCCAAAGCGTAGGAAAAATCCCTCCGCAGCAGCATATTCAACTCCACCTCGAAAAGAAGCCTCATAGTCAAGATCCTGCTCCACCTCAGCCGTAATCATTACCTTGTCAGAAGGCCGGTAAGCCAGCCCCAATCGGTAAACCGAAGGGATACTATAATCCTCATTCACCTTCACCTCAACCGGACTATAAATATGCGCAGCAAGCGTCAGATCATCCAACAGATCTGACTGAACTCCAAGTTCAAAAGTAAAAGAACCTCTATTTCCATATTCCGCAATTCGTGTATTCAAATAATCAATTTGACCAGATATAGCAATGAGTTGACCCAGTCTACGAGAGTAGGAGAGGCCAATCTTTTGTTCATTGTATTGGTCGAAGCCAAAATACGCCAGACTAAGGCCAAATACCCCTGATGAAACAGGTAAAGCAATACCTGCATGAAGCACATTTAACTCACTGATAAAGAAGCGTTGTTCACCAAAAACGGTCACCTCCGTAGTCTTCAAATCAGCCAACCCGGCTTGATTGCTAAAGATCGAGTTGATACCCTGAAATCCAAGCCCCGTATTTCCCATAGCCAGTCCACGTGCCCCAGCAGCAGCTGGAGTCCCGTTTTGCGCCAGCAAAGGAATAGAGCAAATACAAAAGAAAAGTATTTTAAAAAAATCAGCCTTCAAATACATGGTGCTTATTTTATTCATCGCCACAAATTTCTGATTACGTTTTGAAAATTCCACTAGGCTTTTTAGACAACTTCATACACTCAAACATACGAATTAGCAATGGAGATTCATTATCCAACAGCTCCTAAATACAAAAGGCAGGCTGACTTGTCCGCCCTGGCCACTGCGAAGGAGGAAAGCCTGCCCCCCAAACCTTAGAGCAACTCCCCAAGTCCCAAACTTTCATAACTTGACAAAATGACAAACAATCCACCACCCAAAGGCTACACTCACCTTAAAGCCACCAAACAACACCCAAAAACAGCTCAGAATATCATATTCACCGTTCTAAAAGAATACAACTTCTCCCCAGAATTACAAGGAGCAGACAAGGATTTGACCAATATTGAATCCTATTATGATGAGGGCTATTTTGGTCTGATCATCAATGAGTTAAACACAACAGTCGGAGCCTTTGATTTACATCCCTTGAAAGATAAGACCTGCAAAATAAGAAACATGTACCTCCTCCCCGAAGCCAGAGGCAAAGGACTCGGCAAATGGAGGCTAATTTTCATGACCGCTAAAGCAAAACAACTAGGTTTCACCCGCATCAAGGGAAATAATCCGTCCTCTCTCCGTCCCAATCCGCGAAAACCTGTGCTGCCCGCGTGCCGCCGTAGCTGTAGTGGAGGAGCAGCGTAGCCGGAGTATCCGTGCCTGTCTAGCTGCGCGCCAGATAGATCCCATTTAAAAAAGATCGCTTTAGCGATCCACGTTAGGTGCTACCCACTTCCTACCTCCAACTCTCAAACAATCAACAATCCACTTCCTAAAAGTTGCTCCCAAATCTCCGTCTCCTCCAACTCCTCAAAACTCAATCCCGAGTACGTCTCCCAATCTTTTTTTAAGTCATTGAATGTCATTGGAATTTTGGCAGAACTGCCGATGCCTTCCAGTGTTTTAATTAACCATTCAGCGGTATCCATATCCAACTCAGCTTCCCAACTGTTTTGCTTGTTGTAAAAATTTAACAGGATGGAATCTTCATCAGACTTTGTAATTTTCGGACTGCGATTTAGCCAGAGGACGATGGCGTTTTGGCGAGGTGCAAAATCGGAAAGGTCCTCCAGGCAGGAGGTAATGTAATTTGGAGCAATAATAGTTTTCGGCACTTTAAAGTCAAACCATTCCGACAAGTTAAACTCAAAACAAACACCATGCATATAATTGAACAAAGATTTGCGCAAGCCTTCAGCATAAAGTGCATGATCAGTACCGGTCGGATCTTCGTGAATTCTATCATTTTCTGCAAAGCCTCCAAAGTCAGGGCCTATATCTACCACCTGATATTCAGCAGGTGCATGACCAACGGGGCTGTGCGCCGTCATCGCAAACTGGTGCCAAAAACCAGATTGTATCACACCACTTTGAAATAACTGACGCACCATTTCCAGCGCGTCAATTGTCTCTCTATCGGTCTGAGTAGGAAAGCCGTACATGAGGTAGGCGTGCACCATGATACCCGCTTCCGTGAATGCATCTGCCACCCGCGCTACCTGCGCAACGGTCACGCCTTTTTTCATCAAATCGAGTAAGCGATCAGAAGCCACTTCCAGCCCACCCGAAACGGCAATGCAACCGGAAGCTTTCAAAAGCCGACACAAATCTGGCGTGAAACTTTTTTCAAAACGAATGTTGGTCCACCAGGTAACCGTTATTTTTCGGCGCAGTATTTCGAGCGCGAGATCGCGCATGAGGGCGGGTGGAGCCGCCTCATCTACGAAGTGAAATCCGTTTTGGCCTGTTTGCTCAATAATGGCTTCGATCCGGTCGCAGAGCATGGCAGCGGTTATTGGTTCGTAGTTTTTGATGTAGTCGAGCGTGACGTCGCAGAAGGTACATTTGCCCCAGTAGCAACCGTGTGCCAGGGTGAGTTTATTCCATCGGCCATCACTCCAAAGTCGGTGCATGGGATTGACGACTTCAATGACGGAAAGGTAGTCGTGTAAATGAAAATCACTATAGTCGGGTGTACCGGTTTCGCGTTGTGCGATGTCGGGCACTTTTGTGTTGTTGTGATAGCAAACGACGCCATTTGTTTTGGCAAAAGTTCGTTTAAGTTCGGCGCGGTCGAGTTTGCCTTCAAGGTGTTGAAGGAGTAGCATAAGCGGAGCTTCGCCATCATCCAGTGAAACAAAATCTATGTAATCGAAAAGGCGCTCCTCCGCGAGTCGTCGCAGTTCAGTATTTGGGTAACCGCCTCCCATTACTACTTTGATGTTTGGATGATTGGTTTTGACGTATTGTCCACACTTCAGTGCCCCAAATAAGTTTCCCGGAAAGGGAACGGAAATACAAAGCACGTCAGGTTTCGCCATTTGTATATGCGCTTCCAGCAACTCTTTCAAAGTGGTACTGATGATGCTATCCGGCGCCAGTAAAGCTTCCTGGATGTCATCAAAATGGCTGGCAGACATGCCCAGCCGTTCTGCATATCGACTAAATCCAAAATGTGGATCAACGGCTTCTTTGATAAGGTCACTCATATCTTCAAGGTAGAGTGTGACGAGGTGGCGGGCTTTGTCATGAATACCCATCGTTCCAAAAGCCCATTCCATGTCTTCCATTTCGCTGAAGCGGCTTGCCTCCGGCAGATAACTTCGATCACAAATGCTGTGTGCTAAAGTTGGGTTTTTATTCTGTAAAAAGCGGATGGCCGGATCGATGGTTTGGATATAGGAATCGCGTAGTTGGAAAATACGTTGACTATTTTCGCTTAGTTCGGTTTGCTTGTTTTGAATGTCTTGAAAAATGAATTTGAATCCTTTTGCAGAAAATAATTCCAGGATCACTTCAATTCCTAAGTCGGCTTGTCGGGAGACATGGCCTTTTGTGTTTAGGAATCCCTTGAGGTATGCTGTGGCCGGGTAGGGCGTGTTTAGCTGTGTGAAGGGTGGTGTGATTAGGAGTAGGTTCAAGTTTTTTATTTTTAAGGAGTGAATCTACGATTTTTTTGGACGGAAGCACTACAAATGGTTTCGGTGCGCTGCACTACAAATGGTTTCGGTGCGCTGCACCTACAAACGGTTTCGGTGCGCTGCACCTACTCCCAAGTCTATAGATTAATCATGAAAATCAAACAAATATTTTTCATCATAAGAAATTTCATATTTCTTTAGAAAGTCAATGTATTCTTCTTTAAACGTTCGCTTTTTGTGATGTTCTTCTTGATTCAAAATATATTTCACAACCCTATCAATATGGGAGCGTGAATACGAAAAGCTCCCATATCCATTTTGCCAATCAAAATTGAAAGGCATCCATGGTTGAGATTTAATGAATTTTGTAGAAGCTGTTTTTATATCGTTTACCAAATCAGATGTACTCTGTGCAGGATGTTGACCTATGAAAATATGAATGTGGTCAGGCATACAATTTATTGCTAGTAGTTTATGTTTGCGTGATTTATCTTGAACTACTCCTGTGATAAATTTATGCACGTCTTCTTTGTGTTTTTTTGGAATCATCTTTTGTCTTCCTTTTGGTGAAAAGATGAGTTGGTTGTAGGTTTGAGTGTAGGTGTTTGCCATGATAGTTTTTTTTAAGGGGTGAATGAATTAAACAGGAAATATAAAGTTAAGACGAACTGTTGTCGGTGCGCTGCACCTACAAACGGTGCCGGTGCGCTGCACCTACAAACGGTGTCGGTGCGCTGCACCTACAAACGGTGTCGGTGCGCTGCACCTACAAATGGTGTCGGTGCGCTGCACCTACAAACGGTCGGTGCGCTGCACCTACTACAAACGGTGTCGGTGCGCTGCACCTACAAACGGTTTCGGTG
>Ga0114957_1002301_pt1 | contig 18547 bp, 16 predicted proteins | sample BantaG_FD_87175 | JGI IMG/M metagenome (GOLD analysis project Ga0114957, IMG submission 87175) | Marine algal microbial communities from Bantry Bay, Ireland - BantryBay_4 metaG | ecosystem: Host-associated > Algae > Red algae > Unclassified | place: Bantry Bay, Ireland | collected 2014-11-21 | reverse complement strand
GAAAAGTAGTATATATGATTCATCTATAGTTTTTGGAGATGTATCAGTTGGCGAGAATACTTGGATTGGACCATATACCATTTTGGATGGATCAGGAGGACTAACTATTGGTGATTTTTGTTCCATCTCGACAGGGGTACAGATATATTCGCATGATACTGTAAACTGGGCCACTTCTGGTGGTGTCGAGCCTTATGAGTATGAGCCAACCATAATTGAGGACAATTGCTACATAGGACCAAATACAATTATTGCTAAAGGGGTTAACCTTGGGAAAGGGACTATAGTGGGTGCTAATAGTTTTGTGAATAAGTCTTTCTCTGAAGGCTCAAAGATAGCAGGAAATCCAGCTAAGTTAATCTTATAGCTATCTTCATGTGTATAATATAATTTATAAAGTGATTTACTAACCAATATGGAAGTACTTTTTTTTCTGGTTCCTTTTGTGATTGCATTGATTTCTTCGATTTCTATTAATATTAATGGATCTGATAATGCTTATCATTTATTAATGATAGCTGCGATTCGAAATAATGATAACAGATTGATTAATAAAATGCCTTTTTTTGTTGGTAACCCTAGGCATAGCTACCCTCAATTACTACATTGGATATTTTCTTTTTTCTCTGAAGATCAAGGATTGAAATATGCAAAATATACTGGTGTTATCAGTCACTTATTATCGGGAATATTTACTTATTTATTTGCTGGATGGACTTATACATATCTCCAATCTGAAGTCTCACTTTCTTATTCAGAATTTTTGTTTTGGGTTGCTTTTGTATTTAGCTTAGCGCCATTAAGTTATGATCTAGTTAATGCTAAGAATGTAGGATTCAGTGCTAGAGGAATTGGGTTGGTTTTAGGACAAATAGTTACCTATCTATTGATTATGTATATAGTTGAGGATAATATACTATACTTGTTATTAGGCTCTGTACTTTCTTTTCTTGTATATTTTTCTAGTGCTTTTGCGATGCAATATATTTTGTTCTTAAGCATATTAGTTACGTTAACATTCCTAAACCCTTTTTTAATGATTCCCTCTGTTGGAGGAATACTTATTTTTTTCTTATTCTTTCCAAGGGTAGCGTCTGATTATTTTAAAGGACAATTTGTTCATAAGAAAATTTATGCACTCTATTTGGCAAAAATATTTTTTTCAAGATACAGTATCTGGAGAGATTTAGTATATGACTTTTGGAAGATGCTTTATAGATCTTTCAAAGGAGAAGAGTCGATGTTTAGAACATTACAATATATAACAACTAACCCTGTAGTAAATTTAATGATGGGAATACCCTACATTTTATTATTGTCTGTTTTAGTCAATGGAGATTATTTAAGTTTTATTGGCGTCTTAGTGAAATTTTTATGCTGTAGTTTCATTCTTTTTTTCCTAACATCTTTTAGATGGACAAAATTTCTTGGTGAACCAGAACGATATGTAGAATTTCATCTGCCTATTATAAGTATTTTAGCTGTTTATATTTATCGTGACGATGTCAGTTTCCTACTGATTTTCGGAGTTTTCTGTTTTGTTTTTATAGTATTAAGAATACTATTGGCTAAGAAACTTATGGGTAATTTAAGGAGTGCCGTGAATAAGGATGATATAGATGATATAAAGGCATTTATATCACGTAAGTCAAAAGTTGCTGACGTTTGTGTTTTTTCGAATAGGTCAGAATATAATAAGACTCTACTAAGTCCACATTATCAGGTTTTCAGGCATCCACTCTTTGAAGAAAAGATAGGAAGCTTTCATTTTACCGACCTTCACAAAAAAGCATATAAATATATAGAAAATGACCAATTAATTCCGATAATGAAAGAGTTTGGTGTTAATTATCTTGTCTACTTAAAAGATGAGCTAAATCAAGCCTTTATTTCAAAATTGAGAGGTTCTAAAGAGGTGAATTTGATAAAAGAATATGAAAATTTACTATTCTTTGAATATACCAAACAGAACTCATAAATGAAATTTGAAATACAAGCCTTTGGTGATGTTAGTTTGAGTGGATTACATACTGATCCTCAATATTATAATGGATTAGCGGAATCATTGCGGAAGCTTGAGTACGAAATTGGTAAGCCGCATTTAAGGATGCTTAATTGGGAGGCTCCAATAACAACTCAGTATACCTACCACGATACTAAGAAACTGATCTTGGCAGCTACGGAGTCTTCAGCAAATAATTTCTTAAATAATTTTAAGATTGATGTTGCATGTCTTGCTAATAATCATATCTATGATTGTAAGATAGATGGGGTGAAGTCTAGTCTTAAGACCTTACAAAGGTACGATGTATCTACTTCGGGAATAGGTATTGGGTCGGATGGTCCAACTCTTTCTATCAAGATGATAGGTAAAATAAAGATTGGGATAGCTAGTTTTATGGGTGACGAAACGAATCCATACAGACCTGAAAACATTGATGCTAACCATACCGTCCTAAACCTAGAAAATATAGAACGGTTGATTCCCCAATATGCTGAGGAGGTTGATTTTTTAATATTAAATTTTCACTGGGGAATAGAGTACACTCAATATCCTAAGTTGGAACAAAAGCAACTGGCAAAGAAAGCTGTAGATCTTGGTGCAAGGGTTATTGTAGGTCATCATTCTCATTGCCTCCAAGGAGCTGAACATTATAACAATGGGTTTATTATGTATAGTCTTGGAAATTTTGTTTTCTCAGGCCTGAAAGGTAAGGAGTCATTTGGCTGGCCACCATTCTGCAATAGAGGAGGGATGTACAGATTGTTTATTGATGAGGAATTGAATATTACCGAGGCGTTTGTTCCTTTCTTTGTCTCTAATACTGGGTTGACAGCAGGTAACTCTGACAAATCGATTAAAAGACAAAAAACAATCTCAAAAAGGTTAAAGTTTCAAGGTAGAATGTATCGATTCTATTACTGGAGCAACAGTATTTATAATTACTTTTTTCGATTGCCTCTATTTTTGATGAAAACCAAAGGAGGGATTTTTAAAGGATTTATGACTTATTTAAAGCCTAAGTACTTTATGCTCATTTTCGGGTATTTTTTTAAAAAGAAGAATGTTTAAAAAACTACTCAATTCAGTATTGGTATATGGGATAGGAGCTGGGCTTAGTAAATCAATACTTATATTTCTAGTTCCAGTGTATACAGATTATTTTACCAAGGACCAATATGGTGTTCTAGAGCTCTTATTGTCTGGATTTGTATTGATGTGTATTTTTGGATTGATTCAAATGGAATCTGCTTTAGCGCGATATTACTTTGAGCTTCACACTCCAGAGAAGAAGACGAAATATATCTCGACTGCTTTTTGGTCTGTGTTGAAGTATAGTCTTACTGTTGCGTTATTTGTATCCCTTTTTAGTGGGTTTATCTCCAAGTTATTATTTGGGTCTGGAGATTATTATTTACATCTCATATTATTGGCGATTTCTGTTCCTTTAGCCAATTTGCACAATTTTTTTGCAGTGCTCATACGTTTTGAGAAAAAGCCAATTATCTATTCTATAATTACTTTTGTCCAAATCGTTGTCACGGTAAGTCTAGCATTGTTATTTGTTATTTATTATGATTCCGGAATTATAGGTGTTTTCGTGGCTCAACTAATAGGTTATTCAATTGGGTTTATCTTGTATATGAATTATTTCAAGCGATTTATAGCAAAGGTTCTAGATGCTAATGTTCGTTCAATATTTTTTGCATTTTCATTGCCTATACTTCCAGCAGTGCTTGGATCTTGGGTAAATAATCATGCAAATAGATTTTTGATGTTACTTTTATTGACTACATCAGAGATAGGTGTTTATATGGTTGCCTTCAAGGTAGCCTCAGTTTTTAAACTTGGAGAAATGGCCTTTAAAATGGCATGGACACCTTTTTATATCGAGCATTATCAAGATATAGGAATACAGTTTTTTTTTAAAAAGATTGCGATTGGCATGTTTTTTCTGTTAAGCATTGTTGTTTTCTTTTCTTTTTTGTTTAGCGAAGAAATTATAGCTTTGGCGGCTCATGAGTCTTACAGTAATGCAGCTAGTTGTTTAGGGTGGTTATGTCTTGCATTTGCAATAGTAATTATGATTCAAATATTAAATCTTGGGCCAATTATTCTTAAAAAAACAAAGTATAATACCTATGGCCAATTTATATCTATAGTAATCAACTTAACATCTCTACTTATTCTAGTACCTAAAATGGGTATCGCAGGCGCAGCCATTAGTTTGGTAATTGCAAATTGTGCAATGTTGATTTATAGCTCAATTATATCAGAAAGATTATATCCAGTTTTTACTTTTAAAAGGTAATTTGAATGAAAGACTTTATTTATAAATATGCTCCCAATTTCTTTCAAAATTTTATGGTTTCTATGTACAATAGAAAAGCCTATGGAAGACGACAAGGAGGTAACTACAAGAAGTATTTAGAAAACTTCAAAAATAATTACACTTTAGATTTAGAAGAACTAGAGTGTATACAAAGGAGAAGATTTGGCGAGCTAGTAGAATACGCAATAGCTAATTCTAGTTATTATAAGTCTACTTTGAGGGGGATCGACGGTGTCAGTAATCTTGATAACATCAAAAAATTGCCAATCGTCAATAAGGAGGATTTACGAAATAGAATAGAAGATATTTATACAATAAAGGCCAGCGAAGGTGGAGTGGCAAAAACGGGGGGCACAACAGGTAAGTCGTTATCGGTAATATATGTAAATGACAACTCGCAAGAACGACATGCAATGTTAGATGCCTTTAGAGGGCAGACCGGTTATAAATTGGGAAAAAAAACAGCATGGTTTTCTGGAAAAGCTATATTGACAAATCGGGATGTCAGAAAGAATAGATTTTGGAAGAGTGATTTTTATCATAAGGTCAAATACTATTCTACATTTCATATGCACTCTAGGTTCTTGAAATACTATATTGAAGACCTTATTTCTTTTGCGCCTGAATACATTGTTGGTTTTCCATCTACGATCTCAGAGATCGCAAGGTATGGGTTGGCAAATAATTTACCATTTCCTGAAGGAGTAGTAGTAGCTGTATACCCAACTGCCGAAACGGTAACAAAAGAACTCAGAGAGGTGATTGAGGAGTATTTTCATACGAGAGTTTACGATCAATATGCATCTTCAGAAGGTGCACCTTTTATTTTCGAATGTAAGAATGGAAAACTGCATTTTGAATTACAAAGTGGTGTTTTTGAAGTGTTAGATGATAATAACGAAGAGTGTGATTATGGAAGGTTAGTCGTTACCGCATTTGCAACTGAAGGTACACCTCTGATTAGATATGATATTGGCGACCAGATAGAAAAAGAGCATGGTACATGTAGTTGTGGAAACAATAATCCTCTTGTCAAGAAAATACATGGAAGAATCGATGATTTTATTTATTCACAGGAAGTAGGTAAAATCAACCTTGGTAATATTTCTAATTCTCTTAAAGACACATACGGAATAGTGAAGTTTCAAGTCATTCAGAATGAATTAGAAAGTATCGATGTCAAAATGATGGTTGATGATAAGTTATATACAAAAAAGATAGAGGAAATATTTCTAAGTAACTTGAGACAACGTGTAGGCGAAAAGATGCGAATTGAATTAGAAATTGTAGACAATATTCCTGTTGAGGTAAGCGGAAAATTTCGAATGGTGAAAAATAATATCAAACACTTGCTTAGTTGATGGATTCTAAGAAAGTAGTTTCAGGTACATTCTGGCAAATATTAAATGTAGGAATATTCTCAATCATGAATATCACCTATTTGATGATAATGACAAGAATAGTAGATAAACCTGCACATGGATCTTTTGCAGTTCTCTTTGTAGTATTATTGGTATTGAGTATGATCTCAAGGTCAGGATTTGCAATGGCACTGGTCAAAAGGGTTGATAATACCAGCCAGCAACTAAGTTTTGCTTTTTATGGCTCATTATTTTTTGGCATATTATTTACTATTATTTTTTATTTCTTGGCTCCAGTACTTTTTACTTTTTATGGATATGATATTGACATGTTTTTTGTGCGGTTATCATCACTGTATTTTGTATTTCTTAGTATAGGGCTTGTACCCTATGCTTTGATTGTCAGAAATATGGAGTATAAAAAATTATTGATTGCACAGTGTACTAGTTTTTTAATAGGGAGCATTTTATTAGCTACTTACTTGGCCAATGTTGGATATAGTTTCGGTGCATTGGTGAGCGGGCTTTTAGGGTTTACATTTCTTAATTCTATAATGATGTTTATCCTACATCCCCATAGCTTAAAATTCTCATTTAGTAAATCTGATATTTCAGAAGTATTTCATTTTTCGGTGGGGTTCGTTATGTCAGAGCTATTGTTTTCTGCGGCAAATTATGTTGATAAGCTAATATACGCAATGGCGGTCTCTTCTGCTTCAATAGCAATTTATGAGAAGGGTCAATATATTACAAGATTACCAGTAAGGATTTTTGGAAATGCTTTTGATTCAGTGCTCTATCCGCTTTTTTCAAAGTTGCAATCTGACAAGGAGAAAGAGAAGGAAACGTTTTTAATCTTAAGTAAAGTAAGTATATTTTTAGCAAGTTATATAGGAATAACCTTTTTCGTGTTTGCTGATGTTTTTTCCCATTTTTTATACGGTCCTAATTGGCAAGAAACAATCAAAGTAATTCAAATATTTTCAATATCTATACCGTTACTTATTGTTACTAAGTTATGTGACTCAGTAATGAGAGTCCATGATAAATTATACTTAGTCTCTAGAATAAAATTTGTATTCACAGTTTTGGTAATTCTGTCTTCTTTTTCAATTTTCTATTTCTCATATGAGAAATCTATGTTACTGATCAGTTTGTCTTATATTATTCTAACAATGATGATGTTGGGTTACACTATTAAAGTCTTAGCTATTGAAAAGAAGAAGATGTTTTTGGGTTTAGTGCGGATAGTATTATTATTGATTTTGATGTTCATTGCGGCAAAAGTTATAAGTTTAGTCATAAGCTCTGACTATGGTTTAATTTTGCCTATATTTAGTGGTTTAATCCAAATATCAATCATATTTGCACTCATTTTCTATTTTCCATTCTTCTTTGGAAAGAAGAATGTGGTTGATGTTATATCTGTCATCCATCATAAGTTAGGAATTGAAATAGCATTGGTGGATAAAATTATTTTGCTAATCAAAAGCAGAGACTAGATAGATAAGTATGATAGGACTCTTTTGGAGTAAAAAACTTGATGTAAAATTTATCCATGATTATCTGGATAAAGAGCCATATATTAGTGGAGTTCAAGATGTGTTGCTTATTTTATTATGTTTTTTTGGAGTTTGTTATCTCATAACTAGGTTTACCAATAAGTATAAGATACATGATGGGAAGATCTATTTTGTATTGTGGTTGTACCATTTGTACTTTATATTAAAGTATTATTTCAAAGGTAAAGGAGGCGCAGGTACACTTGATTCACGTATGTATTATATGAAAGGAATTAATCCAAATGCATACTATAGATCAGAGATAGAATTTTCCTTTGGATCTGACTTTATGTTTTGGATATCTACCCAATTCCATAATATATTCAATTTCAATTACCTATCTATGAATATGCTTTTTGGGTCTTTAGGGTTTATTGGAATTCTATTGTTTCTTGATGTAATATGGAAGTGCGGATTTAGAAAGGGAATGTCACACATCCAAGTATACATAATTCCATTGATCTTTTTTCTGCCCAATATACATATCTGGACATGCAATTTTGCAAAGGATGGCTTGATCTTCTTTGCTATAATGCTAGTTACCTATAGCCTATCCTTAGAAAGGAAGAGTATCCCTACATTGAGGAAGAAGATAATATTTTTTACCATAGGTTCCTTTTTTATAATCATGATACGACCTCACATATATTTATTGATGTTGTTTTCATTAGTACTTACTATTATACTATTCGGAAAACAGTCATGGCTTATCAAGGGCCCAATATTATTTGCACTAGCCCTGGCTGGTTATTTTATAGCAAGAACATTTGTTAATTTATTTTTTGGAATGAGTTCCATTGATATTGCATTAATTCTTGAGATTTTGGAAAATAGACAAGGCTATTATGTGAATAAATCATATTCTGGATCTTCTATAGATACTTCGGGATATCCCTTCTTTTTTAAGTTATTTAGCTACATGTTTAGACCCTTGTTTGAAAAATTAAACTTTAATTATATAGCAATGGGAGTGGATAATGTTGTAGCATTGTTTTTTGCGACTGCTCTGCTCTCAAAGAGAGTATTTAGATTTATAAAAAGGGCACCTTTTGTGGTGAAATTTTCTTTGATCTACTGGTTAGTAGTTGGAGGGTTTTTGGCATCAATGTTTTCAAATTTTGGTATTGCTGTAAGACAAAAAACGATGGTGTTATATTCGTTTTACGTAGTTTTGTTTGCCTTTGTGGCATACAAAAGTGACTTAAGAAAAAGACAATTGGAAAGGAGACGTTTATGAAGAGAAAACCTAAACTAATTAGGGTTACAACCATCAATAGATCATTGAATAAATTACTGGAAGGACAGCTGTCATATATGTCACAGCATTTTGATGTGATAGGAGTATCAAGCCCTGACTACACTTCTAAAATACTTAGGGATCGTGAAAAAGTAGAGATTGTAGATTTAGAAATGAGTAGAAAAATATCTCCATTAGCAGATTTGAAATCGATATGGAAAATGTATCGCTTGTTTAGACAAGAGAAACCAAACATCGTCCATAGTCATACTCCAAAAGCTGGCTTAGTAACTATGGTCGCCGGATACCTGGCTAGAGTACCAATCCGACTACATACCATAGCGGGATTGCCATTAGAAACGAGCACAGGACTTAAAAGAAAAGTTTTAATACTTGTAGAAAAACTGGTTTATAAGTTATCTACAATAACTTACCCTAACTCGCACGGAATAAAAGAATTTATAACTGAAAATAATCTTGTCTCGAATGAAAAGGTTAGGATAATCGGATACGGGAGTAGTAACGGGATTGACTTGGAACATTTTAAAAGAACTCCTGAACTTATTGATGAATCTGAAAAAATCAAAAATGAAATTGGTGTAAAATCTAATGAGAAGGTATTTTTGTTTGTGGGTAGGTTAGTCGTTGATAAGGGAATAGAGCCACTAATAATTGCTTGGCAGAAAATTGCCAAAAAGTACAATAATATTAAATTAGTATTAGTGGGAACATATGAGGGAGATCTCTCACCTCTGCCTGCTAATGTTATAAAATTAATAGAAGAATCTGAAAATATATTGCATTTAGGTTATAAGATGGATGTAAGACCGTACTTTTGTCTCGCAGATTACTTCGTGTTTCCTTCCTATAGAGAAGGCTTGCCAAATGTAGTTTTGCAAGCGGGAGCACTTGAATTACCTATGATTGTAACAAATATAAACGGCAATACAGATATTGTTGATGAAGGTGTGAATGGGATTATCGTAGAACCAAAGAGTTCTAATGAATTAGAGAGAGCTATGGAGATTCTGTTGACGGATGAAAGTATAGTTTCTTCTTTACGATCAAATGCAAGAAAGATAATTGAAGAAAAGTACGATAGACAGTACTTACAAAAGGAAATATTAAACGAATATAAGAGATTATTGAAAACTCAATGAGGAAAGAAAATTTAATTGATGTGCTAAATAAATGCTACAAAGACAAGAGGTCATTGATTGCATTTAACCTACAGAATTTGTATCACTTAGAGGCCATAAAGCAAGTAACTGAGAAATTGAAACTACCAGTAATAGTACAATTCTCAGCTAGATATGTCACTCAATTTGAAAAACGATTGGGGTTTGACTTTATGAACAAGAGATATAAAAATGAATATATGTATTTTCATTTAGATCATTGTCAAGATTTTGAACTTATAAAATTTTGTGTTGATTCTGATTTTGATGGAGTAATGTATGATGGATCAGCTTCTCCAATAGATGAAAATATTGCATTTACGAAGAAAGTAACTGAATATGCCTACAAGCATAATTGTATTGTTGAGGGAGAATTAGGAGAAATTGGAGGAGTAGAGGACGGAGTAGGTACCGAAGGAATGGCTTATGCCAACCTTTCAGAAGTAAAAAAGTATGTTGATGAAACGAGCGTAGATCTTTTAGCTTTAGGAATAGGGAATGCTCATGGATTCTATACATCTCTAGAGCATATTAATACATCAATATTATTGAAAGCAAAGGAAATTATTGGAGAGAAACAACTGTTTGTATTACATGGGGGATCAGGATTGCCTACAGAAACAATAAATGAGACTATTCATAACGGAGTTGTCAAAATTAATTTTTCTACTCAAATTAAACAGGCGACAAATGACGGTATTCAAAACTATATGAATACTGGAAAACTCTATAATGAAGTAGCTTTTGAAAAAGAAATACTGGCCGCAGTAATGCCAGTTTTTGAAGAGCTAATAATAAAATATACTAAATAATGGAAAACTATCTAGTAGTCAATCTTGGATTAAAATCTATAAGAATTATTGTATTTAATCAAGATGGTCAACAAATATATGTAAACTCTAAAGCCGTATATTCTAGACTTAAAGATAATAGAGTTGAGCAAAATGCGATAGAGTGGACAAGCCACCTTAAAGAGTTGATGTCTGATCTAAAAGAGAACACCTCTTTGTCAGGGAACATAAGGTATGTTACATCTACTACTAGTTCATCATGCATATACGGTGTAGACAAAAACGGAGACCCTACGACTAGAGTAATGATGGTTTCTGACAAGAGATCAAAAGCCCAAGTGGATCAAATAGTATCCTCTAAAGCTTTCATTGATGGATCAAAGAAACACGGGTTTAAATGCAGCACATCTTCCACAATACCTAAAATATTATGGTATCAGGAGAATAAGCCAGAAATATATGCTAAAACTCATAAATGGTTAGGGGCTGGTGAGTTTATACATTATTTTTTCACGAAGGAATTTATTATTGATCCATTAAATGCCGGAAAAGCGTTTTATAATGGGGAAGAATATGATAGTTCTATACTTAGTGAAGTCGGAATAGATAGTGAATTGTTGCCAAAAGTGCTAAACATAGGCGATGCACTTGAGATACCTAATTCAGTTTCCTCAGAATATTCATTACCTGACGATTGTCAATTCGTAATTACGACCTATGACGCTATATGCGCAGTAATCGGTTCGTATGATGGGTCTAATTATACGGCATGTGATGTTTCAGGAACAGTAACATCGGTACGTGTACTGACCGACAAAAAGATCGAATCGAATCCTGATTCGGTAATACTTTCGCAGGAGTTAGGAATAGAAAATAAGAGGCTTATCGGAGCATCCAATAATATGGGTGGAGGGATTATTGAATGGTGTAAACAAGCATTCTATGATGTAGCAGATAAGAATGTATATTATTCTATGGAAAACAATGCACAAAATTCTTCTGTAGGAGCCAAGGGAATCATCTTTCTTCCATATTTATTAGGTGAAAGAGCTCCGTTCAAATCTGTAAATGCTAAAGCGACTTTTTTCGGTGTAAGTAGGTACTCTAAAAAAGAAGATTTTACCAGAGCAGTTTTAGAATCGACAGCTTTTGTAACAAATGATTTACTTAATTTATCAATTGATGCAGGTTTAGATATTGACGCAATAAGTGTAAGTGGCGGTCTAGCAAGATTTGATCTTGTTAATCAAATAAAAGCGGATGTAACAAATAGAAAAGTACTGGTCTTAGAAAATTTTGAAAGTACTTCAATCGGTGCTTTCATTCTGATGGCGATATCAATAAAAAAGTATAGCACTCTTTTAGAGGCAAGTAATTCTGCTGTTAGAATCCGCAAAATCATCAATCCATCTGAGAAAAACCATGAAATTTATAGAGAATATTTTAAGCTCTTTAAGGAAGTTAATGAGACACTGTTAGATACATATAATAGGCATAAAGACATACTTACAAAAATGGAAAGTTATTCTTCAGAAACATTAAGTAATTTATGATAAAAATAAAACCACCCGTTCAGTATGGAGATATAACTGTAGAGGGTTTAATTGAACAAATACAAGGTGAGAAAATAGCCATCGTTTGCAGTAATACTGTTTGGCAAAAGACGTACATAAGTAATGTAATCGATCAACTAGCAGAAAGGTATAAAGTCAAAGTATTTAGACACTTAAGACCTAATGCACCATTTGTGGATTTGAAACAAGTGGTAGATGACTATGATGGAGCTAAGCCAGATACGATAATAGGTATCGGTGGAGGATCTGTATTAGATGCATGCAAGGCATTATCGGTTTGTTTTGGGGACGCATCCATAAGTGATTTATTTTATAATAAATCGCCTATGCCGCAAGAAAGCATACATATGATTGCTATTCCTACTACGGCAGGGACGGGGGCCGAATTGTCATTCGGTGCAATAATATATGATGATGTACACCACGTCAAAGGAGGTATAAGAGGTGAGGTCATTCAACCTAATGCCGTATTTATTGATGTAGCACTATATAAAACAGCTCCTCCAAAATTATTAGCCGAGGTTGGTTTTGATTGTCTTACTCATGCTGTAGAAACATATTTGTCCGTTAAGAGTGATCTTTTAACAAGGTATCAATCCACTGCTGCGATTCGAACTGTATTTGAATTTCTGCCGTCGGCGGTGGATGGAGATATAGAGGCATTGAGAAGAATTGCAGTATCTTCAGCTTTAATGGGTATAAACCTAGCTTATAGTTCAACTTGTCTTCCTCATAGAATACAATATGTGATAGGTCCACTTACAGATACTAGTCATGCCCAAGGTTTGATTGCATTGTATACTGGATGGCTAAAATTAATATCGGAAGATAAAAACAAGTCAGGATTAATCGATCTAGAAAAGGATATGAACGTATCTTATGACATTATAGATCGTATATATAAGCTGAAAGAAGAATTATATATAGATTATACAATTTCGACTCTTGGTGTGACAGAAGATCAAATTGAAGATATAGCACTAAATGTAAAAGGTTCTGTACAGAATGATCCATGCTATGTGGATAATAATACAATTATTAAAGTTTTAAAACAATCATTATAGATGATAGGATTAGTATTGGCTGCAGGACGTGGCAGTAGGTTAGGAAGTTATACAGATAACATTCCGAAAAGTTTATTACCCCTCAATGATGAGGGATTGACATTACTTGATTACAATTTGAATATACTTCAAACACTGGTAACTAAGACTATAATCGTCACAGGATACGAATCAGCACAAATAGAATCTGTAGCAAGTAAGTATAACAACATCGAAATAGTCTATAACCCATTCTGGAATCATTGTAATGTTTTAGGATCTATGTATATGGCTATGGATAAGCTTGATGATGATTTTCTGTTTTTACATGCAGATACTCTAATGGAAGATACTGCATGGAAAGAATTGGCAGAAACGACAGATGGAGACATGGTATTACCGTACGAAGCAAAGGAATGTGGAGAGGAGGAAATGAAAATTATTATCGAAGAAGGAAAGGTAACTAAGATATCTAAATTATTTGATGCTTCGCTAGCCGCTGGAGAATTTGTTGGTATTGCCTTGTTCCGAAAAGAAACGATTCCATATTTTAAATCTACTGCAGATAGACTTTTTAAAGCTGGAGACCTTAATCATTATATGGAGTCAGTAATACAAGCTAGTATTGATGAAAATAGGCACAACATAATACCTTTAGATATTTCTAAATTTAATTTTGTAGAGGTGGACTTTGAGGAGGATTATTTACGTGCACAAAAGATATTTGGTTAAGATGATTGATTCGGCCTTAAGCTTTATAGACAATATCAGAAAAAAAGATAGTTTCGTCAAGAAAGAATCTTTTCTTGCTGATATCCTGTTTTGTGATCATTTATCGGTACCCTTCGTAAGATGGGTATCTAGATTCAAAATGATTACTCCTAATGGGATCACTATCTCTGCACTTTTTGTATCCCTATTAGCTATCTATTATTATTATTTAGGTGGATATAGTAATCTACTTATTGGAGCAGGGGTTTTTTATATTGCAGACGTCCTAGATGGTGTAGATGGGAAGCTAGCAAGAAAAAACAATATAAAATCTGAATTTGGAGCAAAACTAGATAGATATTCTGATAGCCTTAGGAAGCTTTTAGCTATAATTGCTTTGGTTTATTCGGATCCATCTTCAAATTACATATTATTGATAGGCCTTGTCTTATTTCATTATTCATTAAATTATGTAAAATACGATAAGAATACAGAACACTTAAAAAGGTGTCAAAAAAGTGGATTGAAATCATTTTATGAACCCTGGGATGCAATGTTTTTACTTTTAGTTATTGGACCATTGTTTAATAATTTCTTTATTGGATTAATCCTTACCATTGCACTACAGATTCTTAAAATGCTTTTCCATTTAAATAGAAATAGGAAGGTGATTTCAACTTAACAACAATGTTAGAAAATATAAATATTACTGATAAATGAATGTTTTAATTAGTGCAGCGGGGAGACGAGTATCTCTTGTGAAGTTTTTTAAAAAAGAGCTCCTAAGAATATTTAAGGAGGAAGGCAAAGTATTTACTACCGACTTAAATCCAGAACTGTCTTCAGCTTGCCAACTTTCAGATAAGAGTTTTAAGGTAGGATCTTTTAGAGATGAAAATTATATCGACCATTTGCTTAAAATCTGTGAGGAGAATGGAGTGAATATTATTATTCCCACTTTAGATACAGAATTGCTTTTATTGGCGAGAAATCGAGATGAGTTCGAAAAAATTGGCGTTTTGATTATTCTATCTGATGAAGCTATAATTGCTAAATGCAGGAATAAACACTTAACAAGAGAATTATTTTCAAGTTTTGGAATAGAATCTCCTACTAGCATAGACCCTAATAATCCTCAATTTCCATTATTTGTAAAACCTGTTGACGGAAGTAGTTCTAGCGATTTACATTTAATAAAAAATGAGGAAGATTTCTTCGAACCATTGAAAAATGTAAAAAAGTATGTCCATCAAGCTTATATGGATCCAAAAACCTATGATGAATATACGGTAGATATGTATTATGATAAAGGAGGATTCTTAAAATGCTTAGTGCCAAGACTTAGGATTACTACTAGAAGTGGAGAAATTAACAAAGGGTTGACGTTGGATAATGAAGTGGTTCCTTTTCTTAAAGAAAGAATGATGCATGTCGATGGATTTCGAGGATGTATAACGTTACAATTATTTCTTAGCAAGGAAGATAAAAGTATTTTTGGTATCGAAATTAATCCTAGATTTGGAGGTGGGTATCCACTATCATATTTAGCGGGAGCTAATTACATTGATTATATAATCAGAGAATATGTTTTGTTTGATACAATAGAATTTTACGATCAATGGGAATCAAACCTGCTACTATTACGACATGATGAAGAAATGATTGTTTCAGATTATAATGGTAAATATTCAAAATAAGTTATGAAAGATATAGTAATAATTGGTTATTCTGGTCATGCTTATGTTGTTATTGAAACACTGAATAGAATGAATCGAAGTGTCATTGGTTATTTCGACACCAATGAAAAGGAAAAGAACCCTTACAATTTATCATATTTTGGTTCGGAAGTAGAAGAAAAGAATCTTAGTGAATTCAAATCGAAAGAATTCTTTGTAGGCATTGGAAATAATCTTAGAAGACAAATGGTTTTTAATAAGATGGTTAATAAATTTGGCTATAGTATCCCAATGAATGTCATTGATCCTTCTGCAGTAATTTCTTCTACGGCTAGTTTTAAAAATGGAGTTTTAGTGGCATCAAATGTTGCCGTAAATGCGCTTGCAGATATAGGTCAAGGTGTTATCTTAAATACCAGTTCGGTAATAGAACATGAGTGTATTATTGGTGATTTTTCGCACATAGCTCCTGGTGCTGTGTTAGCAGGGAATGTTACTATTGGTGATCGATCTTTTGTAGGAGCTAATTCCGTAATAAGAGAAGGGACTAAAGTAGGAAAAGATGTGGTGATTGGAGCGGGAGCTGTAGTCACTAAAGATGTACCTGATGGTATAACAATAATTGGAAATCCATGGAGAAAATTAAGATAGAAACACTAATTATAGACTCCGCAACTTCATTCGTAGTTTTTGATCTTGATGATACTTTATATAATGAGGAGGACTTCCTTTTGTCAGCCTATCGGCATATTGCCAATTTATTAGAGGTCGAATTATGTAAGAATATCTATTTTGAAATGGAAAGCTGGTATAAAGATGGGTCATCAACTTTTGATAAAATAATAGATAAATACTCGCCTAATATGTCTATTTGTGAAATGGTATCTGAGTACAGATACCATAAACCACAGCTAAGTATAGACGAAGAGACAAAAGCATTCCTTAATAATCTTACTGATGCAAATATCCCAATAGGGGTTATTACAGATGGAAGATCTATAAGTCAACGAAATAAATTGAAGGCCTTAGGACTTCAAAATATATTTACATATGTTGTTATTTCCGAGGAAATCGGAACAGAGAAACCAGCGTTAGCCAACTTTAAAATTTACGAAGATTTATATCCGAATAAAAACTTTTTCTATATTGGTGATAATACCAGTAAGGACTTCGTAACGCCTAATCAACTTGGGTGGTCGACTATCTGTCTTATTGATAACGGTAGAAATATTCACAAACAAAATTTTCAACTAGAAAAAAGGTATTTACCAAAAATTTGTATAGATAGAATTGATCAATTAAAAATTTCTATATCTGAATAGGCTATCTATAAATATTGATTCTGTTGCGAATACTTATTTTATATTCCACATTATATTTACTATAATATTATCCTTGTTTTGCGGGGCAGCAAATTTTTATCAAAAAGGGTATTTATGTTCCTACATTCCCTTTACAGAACCAATTGGTCTTAATGTAAATTACTTTGCCTTACTAGTTGTACTTTCACTATGTTTCATAATGTTTGGCAAATTAGAACCTAGTCATGTTATAGGTGGAATTCAGTCCAATTCTAAACAGAATTACTTTAGCATAATTGGGTTTGTTTTTCTTTTACTCACACTTATCAATTGTGCGGGAAGGAATGCCACAATCACTTTCTTTTTGATTTTTTTGATTTTTGTTTTCAATATAATACGCCGAACTAAGAATTTAAAACTCATATGGTTGCTTCCTTTATTATTTGGGACAATCATTTTTGGATATAGTTCTACTAAGTTTGGTAAGCCAAGGCTCATGAAAACAGTTGAATACATTAAAAACCCTTCTTTAGAGAGTTTCATGCCTTTGAGGAGACAATTATCTACTATTGCAATAGAAGCAATAAAAGAAAAGCCGCTATTAGGTTATGGTATAAGCAGGACACAAGAAAATCTTAATTCAAGATACAGAAAGTATAATATGGATCATGCCGCCAATTATAATTTTCATAGTCACAATCAGTATCTGCAGAATTCCCTTTATGGAGGAATTGGTTTTGGGCTTGCATTTGTAATAATCTATGTGGCCTCATTATTCTATATGAAGAGAAAATTGCTTTGGAGTGTTATTTTTATCATATTTAATCTAGCTTTTCTAACGGATGCACCACTAACGAATGAATGGATTTTAATAGATTTTATATTTCTATATACCTTGGCAATTATTGAAATTTTAAATCGATGAATATTTAGTCTATAGAGTGGTGTTTCTCATGACTATTAAATAAATATTCTTTATACCAACAAGACGGAAAATATGCAATTTGTTGATGATTATTTAGTGGTTGGTTTAATTGTACTTGCTTGTTGGTTTATGTTTAAATCACTAAGTAATGCTAAATGTGAAGAATTAGGGAAACTTTTCATAGCCTTGACCGTTTTTCATTTTTCATTCACTCTATTATACTATTTTTATCCAACAGCTTTAGATTCAAATTATTATTTTAGCAATGGTATCCTCCTTGGCGAACCCGAAGGGCTTGGTGAAGTTACAAAGACGACTTATATAATATCGTACGTTAGTTATATAATAAGCAATTCTATATTTCATCTAAGTCGAATAACTACTAATTTAGTATTTGGCTTGATAAGTCTATTTGGCTTGTTTCTCATTTTTAGGATGATACCGCAGAAGGTCAATATTGAGAATGATAAGTTATATTACTTGGTGTTTCTTCCGTTTTTTCTTCCTTCAATACATTATTGGAGCGCATCTGTTAGCAAAGAGGTTGTTATTTTCATATCATTAGTTTTACTAATATATATAGTCTACATGTTAAAGTGGCAATATCTCTTACTTCTGAGTATTGCTGCTGTAGGATTGTTGTTGCGTCCTCATATTCTTATACTTTTTTTAACAGGTAGTATTTTAATGTGGTTAGTATTTTCAGAGCGGGCAAAGGGCATGAAAGTTACTATCTTTATAGGTTTTATTTTAATAGCACTTATTGTAGTTCCATTTTTCATGAGCCATTACGGAAATCGAACTTTTAATCTAGCCAATTACTATAAGATGATTGATCAATGGGAGATTTCTGT
>Ga0114957_1002299_pt1 | contig 18552 bp, 9 predicted proteins | sample BantaG_FD_87175 | JGI IMG/M metagenome (GOLD analysis project Ga0114957, IMG submission 87175) | Marine algal microbial communities from Bantry Bay, Ireland - BantryBay_4 metaG | ecosystem: Host-associated > Algae > Red algae > Unclassified | place: Bantry Bay, Ireland | collected 2014-11-21 | reverse complement strand
GACTTGGGAACATCCTAAAAGTCCCAGAGGGACGACATATCGGTAGAAAAAACGAATAATAACAATATAACCACGGACGAGTCCCAGAGGGACGGCATATAAGGTTTTATCTTTTTAATTTATTTCGTGCTTTAATTGGTATCTTTTTTTACCAAATGTTTTTCCACTATCATCATGAATTTCCCCTAATTTAGAATTAATCATTTCTAAGTCATCAAAATGAATATAAAACGTATTTATTGGGTCATCCTTTTCTATTATTACTCTTCTTCCTGTTTCTGTTTTAATATCAATTATTGCCAAGTAATCATATCTGCCACCGTATTCACCTGCGTCGTCAAAATCTCCAACATAATGATAAATCATTCCACCACCGTCCAAAATCATATTTTCCCCTTTTAATATTCTTCCACCTTCTACAAAAATTGATGTTATTTGACCACCAATTAATTTTCGCAGATTTCCAATCATTTCCTTGCTCAACTGATTAATTTTCATTTCTTCTTAGTTGCTAAAATTAGGAATTTATATGAATAATTACTTTAAAAAAAAGGGTTCAAAATCCCCTTTCAGAAACTTTGAACCCTCTATATCTTTTCAAAAAAATTATTTTTGAATCACTATTTTTTCTGTTCCAAATTTCCCTTCAGCCTCTAATTTTAAATAATAATTTCCAGAAGTTAATTTAGATAAATTAATATTTTGATTATTCAACTCATTTGGAATAGCCGCATATTTATTTTCAAAAACTAATTTCCCCGTAACATCAAAAACTTGAGCATTCACTTTATTGCTTTGGATATTATTCCATTCCAATTGAATATTTCCATCGGTAGATGGATTTGGGAAAACTTTTAAATCTAATTTATTGGAAACAAGATCACCAGTATTTACAGGAGTAACAGGTTTTTGAACTTGGAAATCCCAAATACCACGACCGTAAGTTGCAAATCGAATGATATCAATATCTTCCTCTTCTTCAAGGTATTCAACTGACCAATAAGTTTGAGCAGGAGCAGCCATACCAGACATATCATACCACATTTCTTCCGCAACAATATAAACATATGGACCAGCTTCTGTAGCTGCAAAGAACATGGTTTCATTTGGATTAGCCGTAATTTCGTACACCATAGTTGAAGGTAATCCATTTGCCATAGAAGAAAATGATTGCCCACCATCGGTACTTACTTTTACACCAACTGTACTATATCCACTACCCGCAACATAAACCGTATTTGAATCTAACTGTGAAGCAAATACAGATTGTCCATAAAGGTAATTTGCACCTGGTACATTATAAATAGTGGAGTTCCAAGTTTGTCCAGCATCGTCAGAAGAATAAAATTGACCATTTGTAGTGGCTACATACCAACGGTCAGGATTTAACTTTGAAGATTCAATGGCAGAAACTTCTCCATTACTATCATCTAAAAAGTCGAACGGTAAATTAGTCCCTATCATTTGTTGAGTGACGGGATCAATCTCTAATTTTATGAGAAAACTTCCCTCTCCACCATCAGCACTTCCACCTGCTACTATGATATAATTATCATCCATATTTGGAGGATCCATTGTAGGTGGAATCCATACACTTTCATCCGCAGATTCTATGGTGTAAGAAGTTGAGATATTTCCATTTTCAGGATTGGAATAATAACTTACCCATCCTCCAGGGTAAACCATCCACATTCGGTCACCATTTTTACTAAAAGCAATATGACCATAATCTCCTGAAATCACTTGGTCAAATTCTAAAACTTGATCATTATCAAAATTGGTAAATGCTCTTTGAAATCCTTGATCTTGCGCACCTGCATAAATATAATAATGAGAAGGATCGAGGTCGGAACGAACATCGTAATATTGACTGATGTTAAGATTTTGCATTCCTATATTTCGATAACCTGTAGCTAAGTTATAATAATCATCATTGGAAATACTAACTCCACCATCATTACTTATGACTAAAAACCGTTCGCCATTTGAAGTTTCAAATTCATTAAAATACATCATATCAGCATGGATACTGTATTCTACATCATCATAATATTCCCACCATTCCCCTAAACCAAACCAAGTTTGTCCTCCATTAGTAGTAGTATAACAATTGATATCACCAGTATATAAAATATTAGGATCCGTCTTCGTTACAAATAATCCTACAGCCCATGGTCGAGTAGGAATCGTATCTTTTTGTTCCCAAGTCAGTCCAGCATCTTCACTTCTATAGATGACCATATCTTTGTCATGAGTGTACATAATCGTATCACCATCAAAAACAGACGCTGCAAAATTTACTCTTTCCCCTGCCAAATCAATTCCTGTATTATTTACCAAAGCAAGGGTATCACTATCTATTTCATAAAGACTGAGTGAACCATCATCTTCTCGATACATAATATTTACATCATTGGAATTATGCGGGGATTTCATACGAAATCTTCTAAAATCATTGGTATCGAAAGTATGGATTTCAGTATATGTTTCTCCATTGTTAGCGCTTTTGTAAAGCTTTGCATCCGACCAGTAAGTAGTTCTGGAAAGCACATACATGGTATTCTGAGTATCATTTAATAAGATAGGTTCGTGCATTCCTCCATTGCTATCGTCATAAGTTAAACCCGAGGCAGGTAACCATGTATTTCCTTCATCATCAGAATAATGAGGAACATCATCCAAATAGGCGATCCATCTTCTGCTACCATTCATATCAATCGCTTTTAAGAATCGCTGATTAAATCGAAGATCATCATTGACGACTTGCCAAGTAGTTCCATCTCGTAATCCTTTATGTAAAACACCTCCTGCTGATATCAACCAAATCTCGTCAGTAACAGGATCGTATTCTGTAGCCAGTACTCGACCTGCTTGATTTTTACTTCCTCTCTCTTTCCACTCACCAGTTAGATTACCATCAGCCACAGTTTCTTCATCTCTAACTACTGCTGAATTTCGGAGTGCTGCTCTTTTTATATGCCGTTGGTAGCGCGTATTGGCTTCGATAGCTTTCCAATCTGTTCCTTCTTCGGCACGGTGCATTTTTTCAAACCATGCTTCTCTTTTTTCTTGACTTTCTGCCTCTTCTCTCATTTTTTCTTCTGCGGATATTCCTCCACCTATCTCAGTCGGAATGGGGTGAAATTCTTTTTCATCTGCAGAATTTTGGACATTATTTTTTTCCCATAAAAAGAATAAAGTGGTAAGGGAAATGAGGAAAAGCGCAATAGGCAACGATTTTTTCATACTGATTTTTTTTGTGATTTTACTTTTTTAACAGAAAAGCTCGGAAATGGTTGAGTTGGTTTAATGTGGATTCGGTATTTGATAGTTAATTTTGAATGAAGAATTTTGAATTTTGAATGTGTCGAAAACTTTGTATTCACTATTTTTCGACAAATTCAAAATTCAAAATTCAAAATTCTTCATTCAAAATTAACTATTTAACCGCATCATAATTATCATCCCAATTCTGAACTTTTGGATCCCCTAATTTACCAACACTTTTACCAACAAGCATGGCTACAGTCGCATCTCCTGTTACATTGACAACTGTCCGACACATATCTAGTGGTCTATCCACAGCGAAGATAAGTGCAAGACCTATTTCAAATTTATCAGGTGGGAAACCGATTGATTCTAATACGATAACTAGCATCACCATTCCTGCTCCAGGAACTGCCGCAGAACCTATTGAGGCTAGGGTGGCGGTAGCAATTATAGTTAATTGATCTGCAAAAGAAATATCAAATTTTAAAGCATAACAAATAAATACGGCGGCTACTGCTTGGTACAAACTTGTTCCATCCATATTAACTGTTGCGCCTACTGGACAAACAAAACTGGTTACTTCTTTTTCCACTCCAATATGTTCTTCCACTCGTTCCATAGTTACAGGTAAAGTCGCTGCACTTGAACTGGTGGAGAAAGCAAGTAGTTGAGCAGGAGCCATTGCTTTTAAAAAACCGACTGGCGAACGACCTGTAAAGTAGAATATAAGGGTTAGGTAAAAACAAATCATTAATAATAATCCAGCAAGTACCGTTAAGGCATATTTTAAAAGTGCAACTAATACATCAGGATCGCCAGAAGACACAATGACTTTTGCTAAAAGTGCAAATACCGCATATGGAGCCATCAACATAATAAGGTCAACCATTTTCAGAACGACATCATTGAGTCCATCAAAAAAGCCCCTCAATGCCACCGTTTTTTCTTTATCTACCAGAAGAATGCTGATTCCAAAAAATAAGACAAAGAAAATGACTTGCAGCATTTTTCCATTACTTGAAGCCGCACTAAAAATATTATCAGGAACCATATCTACGATAAAACTTAATGGACCTGCATCTTTAGTTTTTCCAGCATTTTCAATTTTGGTTGCAATATTTGTTGCCGCTTTTTCATCATTTCTATTGGCTTCAACCAATTTAGTCAAAGTCGCTTGAGTGATTTCAGTTCCAGGTTTTACGATATTTACGATACCCAACCCAATAGAAACAGCAAAAACAGTAGTCATCAAATATATTCCTATCGTCCGACCACCAATTTGTGAAAATTTGGAAATATCACCTAAATCAGCAATTCCTTTGATAAGAGAAGCTATGATTAATGGAATCGCAATAAGTTTAAGAAGATTAACAAAAATAGTCCCGATAGGAGCGATCCAATCTATAATGAATTTAGTTCCTTCGTGGATATCAGGAGTAGCGGCACTATCCCATTGGGTCATGCCCAAGCCAAAAAGGACTCCAAGCACCATTCCAATCATTATTTGCCAATGTAAGGCTAGGTTTTTCATATGTAGTTGTTTTTTCGTTTACTTGGTAAAAATAAGATTTGTTTATAATATCAAAGGTTCTTTCTTGAAAAAAGAAATTAAAATTGGATTTTCCTTCCTGAGTTTAAAAAAAAATTCTTATTTTTGGTTTACTATTGAGAAGGCAAAAACAGAATCCAATAACTAAAGAATAAACTAATTTTCCCAAAACCTTCCCCTAGTTAAATCTCTTTCCTGCACCTAAAAAATATCATAAATCCGCCTTTTTCCAATAAAAGCGTGGCTATTTTTTAGTTATACCTTTCTGTTTTATTTTTTTTTGCCCAGAAAATCTATTCTGTTCAATCTAAATTGAAAGACAATCTATCATATTTAGTAAGCTAAATGGTGAAAAAAACGAAATTCAATATGATAAATGGTTAAAATAGGAATCACTTATATTCCATTTTGTATCATTTTTTATCTTAGAATTTTTAAATTTTTTCGAACTGTCTTTTGATAAATTTTTATTAATTTTATTCTTTTCAAGGAACAAAAACTATGAACAGTTTTAAAAAGAAATTGACAATAAGCTTCTGGGTTCTTCTCTTGGTTTTTCTATTTCAGAAAAATCACTTGAATGCACAGGATATTCATTTTTCTCAAATAGGAAATTCTCCATTGAATATAAGTCCCGCATTGACTTCGGTTTTTAGTGGTGATATTCGATTTGTAGGGAACTATAAGAGTCAATGGCAATCTGTACCGGTCAACTTTATGACTTTTGCAGGTTCCTATGAAATGAAGTTTTTAAATAAAAATATGCCGAATAGTCAGTTTGGCGGAGGCTTGATCTTTAATTATGACCAAGCGGGGTATGGAGATTTGAGTTTGTCTCAATTAGGTGTAAACCTTGGCTATACTCATCAAATGTCGAAACGTAATTTTTTATCAGGAGGATTTCAAATAAGTGCTAATCAAAGAATGTTTAAGCCTCAACAGCTTTCATTTGACGATCAATTTGATGGAGAATCCTATAATTCAGATTTGAGTTCAGCGGAAGTTTTTGATGACCCAAGTTTATTTTATTTAAATTTTTCAGCAGGAATTAATTGGCATTACCAAATACCCGAAAAAAGAACACGATTAGATTTAGGAGCATCAATTTTTAATTTGAATGAAGCTCCTCAAAGTTTTTTTGATAGAAAAGATGTTGTACTTGCTCAAAGAATTCATATTCACGGAATGGGAAGTATGATGGTTAGTGAAAATATAGATTTATCCTTATTAGGATTATTGACCAAACAAGGGCCTTATTCAGAAACGATTGTAGGATTTGGTGCAAAAATCTATTTAAATAAAACCATGACTAAAGAGTTGGCGATTCAGTTCGGCGCAAATTATAGAGTAGGAGATGCGATAATTCCGACTTTTGAAATTGATTTTAGAAATATGATAAAATTAGGCTTAAGTTATGATGTGAATACTTCTGTATTTACAGAGGCGACGAATGGTAAGGGAAGCCCAGAATTTTCGATTATTTATACCTTACGAAAAGTGAAACCTCTTAATGAGAAAAAACTTTGTCCGCTTTATTAGTTCTAATTCTAATTTTGAATTATGAATTTTGAATCTGTCGAAAAAATTTGATACCTAAAATTAATTCTAAGTTTTCGACACATTCAAAATTCATCATTCAAAATTAAAACCAGAAATACTTTTTTTATAAAAACGAACTCGGGAATACAGTAAAGTTACATCATGACAAACACATTGAGAAAAATTGGTTTACTCATTATCATATCCCTAATATATGTGGGATCGATGTATGGCCAATCCTTACGTGCATATGTGAAAGCAGCAGACGATGCTTTTAATAAGAATGATTATTTTACTGCATATATATATTATAATAAAGTATTGGCGGTGGAGCCTGAAAGAAATGATATCCGATTTAAATATGCCGAATCTGCTCGATTATTTCAAACCTACAGAGTTGCAGAAGATGCCTACCATAAAATTACCTTAAGTAAAGACAGTTTAAATTATCCATTGGCAACCTACTGGTTAGGAAGTGTCAAAAAGAATTTGGGAAAATATGATGAAGCAACTGTTGTTTTAAATGATTATTTGACAAAATTCAAAAGGGTAAATGCTCGATTTACAAAAAGGGCAGAAAGAGATATTATAGATTGCAAATGGGCAGCAAAAATGGCTTCTGCGAATAACGCCAACTTAGTGGTAAGTCCATTAGAAGGTGGAGTGAATACTCCTTATTCTGAATTTGGAGCCTTTGAACAAGATGGAAAATTTTATTTTTCAAGTATGCGGTTTCAGGATAAATCTAAAGCGCCTTATTCGAAACTGATGTACAAAGATGAGAATGGCGAACTAGGCTCGTTTGATTTTAGTAATGATGAAAAATTTACGGCCAATGCTGCAATGAGTTTTGATGGGACTCGATTGTATTATACGAATTGTGATTATGACAAAAGAGGCAATATCAAATGTGGAATTTATTATCGGGAAAAGAACTTTTATGGGGAATGGGGCAACGAAAAAGAGTTACCTACTTTTATTAATTTCCCTGGGTTTACTACGACTCATCCTACCATAGGTTTTGATAAAATAAATCAAAGGGAAATTTTATTTTTTGTTTCTAATCGACCTGGTGGAAAAGGTAAATTAGATATTTGGTATAGCACAATAGCGGATAATGGAAAAATGACTCGCCCTGTTAATCACGCATTGATTAACAGTCGTGAAAATGATGTAACACCGTATTTCCATTCTCCAAGTCAGACGCTTTATTTTAGTTCTGATGGGTATCCTGGAATGGGAGGTTATGATATTTATAAAGTTAAAAGAGAAGGAAGAAGTTGGCAGACTCCGATTCATTTAGTTTATCCATTGAACTCTAGTTACAATGATTTCTATTTTACTTTAAATGAAAAAGGAACTCAATCTTACTTCGCTTCTAATAGAGAAGAAGCAATGGAAATTGATCCTGCCAATGAAGCTTGTTGTAATGATATATTTACCTCTACTATTACACCTGATAATATTGAATTGACTAAGGAAGAATTTTTAGCTATGGTGAATAAAGAGGAACCTAGCTATGTAGAAGTTATTCCTGATGAACCAAAAGTTATCATCAAAACTAAACCTGAAATTAAAATCAATGAAGACAATGATGTTCCCGAAACTGTTCTAAATGAGGAACAAGGATCGGAAAATGAGAAGCCTAAAGTAGTGGTCAATACACCTGATGAAAATCAAATTGAAAAGGACCCTGAAAATGTTATTGATGCATTAGAACCTAAGGGGAATTCTCCAACAGTTATTGTTGATAATTCTGGTGCAGAAAATTCAGGCCCAGCAGGAAATAATTCTGATTTAGTTTTTGAAAATGATTTTGAGAGTTTACCTAGAGATATTTTTTCTTTAGTTTTTATTATAGAAACTATGGATATGGATTTGGAACCATTGAATGGTGTCACAGTAGAATTCATCGAAGAGAGTGGTGCGGAGAATAGTAAGAATTTTAGGAAGAGTAACTTATCAGGAAATAGAATTCAGTTTAGAATCAAAGATGAAGTAGATTATAAAGTGGTGCTTTCAAAACCAGGATTTATTACCGATACTTTTACTATAGATCAAGAAATTTTATTAGGAGCGACTGAACTCACTCAACCATTTTTTCTACATCCTCTACCAAGTGGAAGTTATTTTCCTGAATCTCCTGTAAGCGATCAATTAGAAGAAGTCGTAACAACAGAAGATCAATTAAATAGTTATTTACCCATCCAACTTTATTTTAATAATGATGAGCCAGACCCAACGAGTTGGAGTAATACGACTAATAAAAATTACGAACAAACCTTTTTACTTTATCATAGCTTAAAGAATCAATTCAAAGATAAATATGCCCGAAAGTTTGCAGCTTCTCAAAGAGAAGAAGCTTTAAATCAAATTGATTACTTTTTTGAAAATGAATTGAAAAAAGGCTTTCAAGACCTATCAGAATTTTCTACAGATTTAATTAAGTATTTAGAAGCTGGAAATAAAGTAACCATTACTTTCCAAACTCATACGACCTCCAAAGCTTTAAGTGAAAAAAATAAAGCTTTATTAAAAAGAAGAGTAAGTTCCCTGAAAAATCATTTTAAAAGTTTTTTAGCTGGAAAATTTAACCCATATATCGACGCTGAATTATTAGTGTTTGAAGTATTACCCCCTGTGATTACCCCTTCACCATCAAATGGAACCTATAGCCCCGAAGTATCAAAACTTAGAAAAGTAGAAATTACAATTTTAAAATTTAATGATTTTTAAAGGATCTATCCCTCTAATCATTAAATCCAAATACCGATTTAGTAATTGATTTTAGCCATTAAAACAAGAATAAAAACAAATTCAATTACGAGTTATAACTCAATGAACAAAGATGAATTTTCCTAAAGGATTATGCGCTATTTTTAAAAAGAAAAAACTAAAAACGAAATTTTGCAATATTATTGTTATTGCTTTTTTTCTTTTTAGTCCTTTGTCTAACTTTGCTTCTCATATTGTAGGAGGAGAAATGTCTTATAGATGTCTAGGTGGGTTTGAATATGAGGTCTCTCTTACCGTTTACCGTGATTGTTATATCGCTACGCAAAATTTTGACCCTATTGCCTCAATAGGGATATTTGATGCTAATAATAATTTAGTAATAAGTTTGGGTGGTCTAGATTCAGGTCAATTATTAATTCCTAAAACAGTTCCTGATACTTTAGAAATTTTATTAACCGACCCTTGCCTTTTTCCCCCTGAAAATATTTGTGTGGAGTATATGACTTATGTGGATACGATTATTTTGCCACCTATTTCTGGCGGCTATCAATTATCTTATCAAAGATGTTGTAGAAACGCAGCCATTTCAAATCTAGTAGAACCTGATACCACAGGAGCCTCCATAGTAGCAACTATTTCAGAAGATGCTTTGACCTCGTGTAATAGTAGTCCACAATTTAATATCCAACCTCCAGTTTATGCCTGTGTAGGAGAACCATTTATTTATGACCAATCCTTAACTGATATTGACGGAGACTCTTTAGTGTATAGTTTATGTACTCCATTGGATGGTGCTTCTGTTACTGATACTCGACCACAACCTCCATATGCTCCTCCTTATGATGAAGTTTCATGGCTGGATCCACCTTATAGTTTAGATGATTTGATAGGCGGAGATGTTCCTTTGACCATAGATTCTGAAACAGGTATAATAACGGCTACTCCAAATGCAATAGGATTATTTTTAGTTGGGATATGTATCGAGGAATATCGAGATGGTGTTTTGATTTCAACCACCCGAAGAGAGTTTCAATATGCCATTGGCTTATGTACTGATTTGGTAGCCGATTTTGAAGCCCCTACATTTCTATGTGATGAATTAGAAGTCGAGTTTGAAAATACAAGTAGTAACGCCCAAGAGTTTTTATGGGAGTTTAATGATCCTGGAAATCCGAATGCCACTTCAACTGAAGAAAATCCAACCTTTGTTTTTTCTGATACAGGTAGTTATACCGTCATGTTGATTGCAGAACCGAATAGCCAATGTACGGATACTACCTTTATGGAAATAAATTTAGTGAAAAGTACACTCGAAGCGGATTTCAGTTATGTAACCTTAAATTGTACGGATAGTGTTATTATTTCTTTGGTAGATACTAGTGTTGATTCCGCTGCTGTAATTGAAAGTTGGTTTTGGGAGTTAAGTGATGGACAAAATTCAACAGATCAATTTCCACTTTTTGTAGTAGATTCTATGCAACAACTAGATGTAAAACTGACGGTTGTATCTACTTCAGGATGCGAAGAAACTAAAGAAGTAAGTATTCCTATAAATTTAATTCCAAGTAATTTGTTGGAAGATCAATTGGTATTATGTGATGGAGATTTTGTGGAGCTAAATCCATCTGGATCTAACGGATTACCATTTACATATGAGTGGTCTCCAGTTGATGACTTGGATGATCCTAATAGCGCTTCTCCGATAGCAAGTCCGAGTGAAAGTACAGATTATAGTTTAATCATTTCTGATACCATTAATAATTGTTTTGCTGAATTGAAAACAGAGGTTGTCGTTTTGGATAACCCCTCATTGGATATTGAGATTTCAGGAATTTCCTGTGGTAATGAAACTACACTTACTGCGATTACTAATTTGACTCAAGGTAATTTTCAATGGTCAACAGATGAAAATTTCACTAATATTATTTCAGATTCTTCTAGTATAACGGTATCCAGTTTTGGAGAAATAACTTATTATGTTGAGTTTAAAAATGATGGAGCATGTATCGTAACTGATAGCATAGCTATTCAAGAAACATCAGTAAATGTAAGTTTGGTAAATAGTCAATTTGTATGTGTAGGAGATGTTGCCACTTTTACGGCTACCAATATGGATTCCCTCGATGTGGTAACTTATACTTGGTTTGATTTAGGAGGTTTTATCTTGCTAGATTCTATTTTTGAAATAACACCTACTACCGCAGGACAAGAGATATTTTATTTTGAAGCCGAAAATCAACATGGTTGTACTTATTTAGACTCTGTATTTTTAAGTGTTCTTGATCCTGAAATTGGTACTGATGTAGAAATTAATAAATCTTGTAATAGTAATGTTATTTCTTTATTTAATGCAAGTGATAATGCTGATTTTTATCAATGGGTAATTAATTTACCTAATGGAAATGACACGATTCAAGGTGCGAATATTAGTTACGATTTTATTAATGCGGGAACTTATGAAGTTACGCTGATAGGTATTGATGGTTTACCTTGTGCCTTACCTTCCGAGTCGATTGAGGTGACCGTTGGGGAAAATTTAGTGAGTGCCGATTTTGAATGGGAATATGTCAATTGTCAAGATGACTTAATTATTCAATTTACCGATTTATCATCCGCAGTTCAAGGAAACATAACTTCATGGTTTTGGACTTTTGGAAATAGCCCAACGGTTATTGACCAAAATCCTATTTTAGAATTAAATACAGAAGGTCTTGTGGAAGTCGAACTTATCGTAATGACTGATGAAGGATGTACGGATACTTTGGTTCAAGAGATTGAATTTCAATCTATTGACATTGGAGCCTTTGAATCAGAGGCTATCATTTGTAATGGAAATGGAGTATTGTTAAATCCTTTAGGCAATCAATCACTTAATTATGAATGGTCTCCTGCAAATCTCCTTGATGATGCTAATGCCGTTTCTCCATTTGCAAGTCCCCAAGTTACTACTGAATTTACAGTTACGATAACAGATCCAAATGTTCCTGATTGTGAAATTATTCAAACAGTTGAAGTTACTGTTCCCGAAGAAGAAGTGGTGGCGGCTTTTTCATATGAAGTAGTCAATTGTGATTCGACAAGTGTTGTCTTAACGTTTACAGATATTTCTACACCTAATGCAATCATTGATAATTGGTTTTGGCAATTTTCTAATGGACAACAATCCAATAGTTCAGTAACCACAATCGTAGGAAATGATGGAGAGGTAATAGAAGTAACACTACAAGTTCAGACTGAGGATGGCTGTTCCGCAATCATTCAAGAAGAAATTATAGTAGAAACATTTACATTTAATTTACCACAACCCGAAATAATTAAATGTACTGGACTACCTGTAAATTTGAACCCTGGAACTAATAATCCAGACCTTGAATATTCTTGGCTTCCAAGTGGTAGTTTGAATGATCCTGAAAGTCCAAACCCCATTGCTAATCCTGTTACAACTACCGAATATTGTGTGACTGTTTTTAATGGCGAGTGTTCACAAGAATCCTGTGTTTTAGTAGTAGTACCAGAAGCTCCATTAATGGCTGATTTTTCTTTTTCTGTAAGTGATTGTATAGATGAGGCGGTAATTAATTTTCAAGACCAAAGTCAAATTTCTTTAGGAAATATAATAGAATGGAATTGGACTTTTAGTGATGGATCTACATCTGATTTAGAAAATCCAACAGTAACTGTAGAAGAAAATACCACATTAGAAGCAACACTTGAAGTGCTGACAAGTGATGGTTGTGAAGCAAGCTTTACTCAAGAAGTAACAGTAAGTTTATTAGATATTCAAATTCCAAATGAAGTCGTATTATGTGATGGAAATCCAATCCAATTAAATCCAGGAGGAAATCCAGATCATGAATATTCATGGTCACCTAGTTCAGGTTTGACTGATGATGACATTGCTAGTCCCGTTGCATTTCCTGTAACCACTACCACCTATTCTGTAACAGTAAGTGATGGTGATTGTCAATTGGTACAGGTCGTTCAAGTTGTTGTTCCAGATGAACCATTATCTGCTGATTTTTCATTTAATATTGAAGATTGTACGGATGTAGCTATTATTGATTTTCAAGATCAATCTGTTTACTCTCCAGGAAATATCATAGGATGGAATTGGACTTTTAGTAATGGAGATTCATCTACTCTTGAAAATCCAAACCTTACCATAGACGAGAGTCAAATTTTAACAGTCAACTTAGAAGTGATAACAGAGGACGGTTGTATTGCGAATATTTCTCAAACCATTGATGTAAGTCTGATAGATATTAATGTCCCTCTTAACTTAATTAATTGTAATGGTGTTGGAGTGGAATTAAATCCAGCTGGAGACCCTTCTTATATTTATAGTTGGTCACCATCTAATGGATTGAGTAACACGAATAGTCCTAATCCTATTGCCAATCCTTTAACGACAACTTCTTATAATGTAACGGTTACAGATGGTTCATGCGAAATAACAAGAACAGTTGAAGTACTGGTTCCCGATGAACCAATACAAGCGGGATTTACTTTTAATTTTGATGACTGTACCGACAATGCAGTAATTGAATTTACAGACACTACCTTAATTGGAAATACAACTATTACAGATTGGCAATGGTCATTTGTGGGTAACAATACAATTACATCTGATTTGCAAAATCCTGTAATCACTTTAAATCAAAGTGACACGATTATGGCAGTATTAACAATAACTACTGCCGATGGTTGTGTATCTACAGTTAATCAAGAAATAGAAGTTAATTTAATTGATATAAATATTTCAGGATCAATTATTTATTGTAATACTTCTGGTATTACATTGAATCCTGATGGTAATCCAAGTTATGAATATGAATGGTCTCCAGCGGCGGGGTTAAGTGCTACGAATGTAGCAAGTCCAACTGTAACAGGAATTACACAAACTACCAATTATTCGGTTACTGTTACTTTTGGTAATTGTACCTTAACTCGAAATATTGAAATATTGACTCCTGCGGTACAACTTGAAGCTGACTTTGATGTTGAATATTTGACTTGTATTGATAGTGCGATGATTCAGTTAAATGATGCATCACTTTATTCAGGAAACATCGTAGCGTGGGATTGGTTAGTAAATTCACAAGTATCTGAAGATGAAAATCCAATATTCACCTTTTATGAAACGCAGTCATATGATGTTCAATTGATTGTAACTACAGATAATGGATGTATGGATACGCTCAATTCAATGAGCTTTGCTTTCTTGATGAATAATATCAATTTACCATCAGATACAGCAACTTGTAATGGGAATGGAATATTTCTAAATCCGAATAGTAATAACAATGGTATTGAGTATCAATGGAGTCCTGGAATAGGATTATCAGGTGATACGCTCATTGCAAATCCATTTGCAAATCCAGATTCTTCTCAAATCTACACGGTTACTTTGACTAGTCTTGAAACAGGTTGTGTAGAAGAACGAACCATAGCAATGAATGTACCTACTCAACCCTTGACTGCAGGCTTTGAATGGGAATACTCCAATTGTTCAGATAGTGCTTTAGTTGAGTTTATTGATACCTCTACCTATTCAGGTATAATTAGTGAATGGAATTGGACTTTTAATAATAATGGTTTTTCAAATGAACAAAATCCTGATTCTGTTTTCTTTAATCCTGATACTTTAGCGATTCAATTAATGGTGGTCTCTAATGATGGATGTGTGGATTCTATCGAATCATTAGTACCAATTGATGTTATTCAAATCACAGCATTTGAGGATACCATTACTTTATGTAATAATGATTCTGTCTTTTTAAATCCAGATGGAAATCCTGACTTGTTTTATACTTGGAGTCCTGGCGCAAGTTTAGATACGACTAATTTTTATAATCCATTAGCTACGCCTATGGCTTCTACAAAATATTTTGTAACCATTACTAGCCCTAATAATATTGCTTGTAATGAAGTGCGAACTATTGATGTACTTGTTCCAAATAATCCGATTGATTTAAATTGGACTTATCCAGATGATACTACGATATGTACTCCTGTTTTGGAATTATTTGCCCAAAGTAATAACGCAGCACAATTCATTTGGTCAGATCAACCTGACTTTCAAAATGTGTTAAGTGATGAATCTGAATTTACAGCTATCCCCACTAATGTAGGTACTTATTATCTACAGGTTTTGGATTCACTTGGTTGTTTTTTATCGGATAGTATTACAATTACAAGTCAAGCTATTTTAGCTGAATTAGCTGCGGAAGCATCTATTTGTCTTGGAGATTCTACACAATTAGAAGTAGTCGTTAATCCATTGTCAGGTGCAGCTACTATCGAATATACTTGGACGCCAGAGGAAGGAATTATTTTAGATAATGATACAGGGACACCATTGTTAAGTCCTGATGATACCGCCGTGTATACATTGTTAATGGAAAATCAATTTGGGTGTACTTACGAAGATTCCATTCAAGTTAATGTTTTAGATTTAGCAGCTTTGATAGAAGTTAGTATTGAAAAAGATTCCATCAATGCTGGTGATGAGGTGCAATTGATCGCAACTCCATCTGCAAATTGGATTTACTCGTGGGAACCATGTGAAGGATTAAGTGGATGTGATATTGCTAACCCTATCGCAACACCTGAAGAAACTACAACTTATACCGTCTTTATTGAAGATGAAAATTTAGGGTGTATCTATGAGGATAGTATATCTGTTTTTGTATTTGACCAATCCCGTTGTCAAGAACCTTTTGTTTTTGTTCCAAAAGGTTTTACTCCAAATGGAGATGGGTTAAATGATATTCTTTATGTCCGTGGAAATTATATCGAAGAAGTGGAATTTGTCGTATTCAATAGATGGGGGGAAAGGGTTTTTGAAACGAAAGATTTAAATCAAGGTTGGGATGGAAAAGTTAATGGTCAAACGGTGTCGCCTGATGTTTTTGGTTATTATGTTTCGATAAAATGTTTTGGAGGGGAGGAATATTTGATGAAAGGAAATGTTACTTTGATTCGTTGATCAATAACTGTTGGGTTTTAACCCGTGTAAAAAAAAAATCCAAAATGCTTTGATTTTTTGAGATTAAAAAATCGCTAGTGTAATAAATAATAAGAATCCTGAATTTTCGATTTAGAAAATTCGGGATTCTTTTCGTTTAAATCATATCTTTGATAAACTAAAAAAATAAGCTCATTTCCCTCGGATAAAGCTTCGATTGTAAGTGCCGTCTTTGGACAATCTACTAATGATTTATACTTTTGAATTGGAACGTTTGCCAGTAGGATTGTATTTTACTAGGGTGACTTTTAGAGAAAGGAGTATGGTTCAGAGGTTTGTGAAAAGGTAAGATGTATAGTCGATGGTTGTTATTTAATGAGAAGTATTAACTTACTCTATACTGTTTTTTTTATATGCCGTCCCTCTGGGACTCGCCCGTAAATGTATTGTTTTTTTATAATATTTCTACCGATATGTCGTCCCTCTGGGACTTGGGTTTTAATAAAAAGTCCCAGAGGGACGACATATCGGTAGAAAACCAGATGACAAAACAATATATTTACGGGCGAGTCCCAGAGGGACGGCATATAAAAAATCATAGTATAGCGTAATTCTATTTTTTATAAAAAGACAAAGAATAACTATGAAATTTAAAATTCTCAAATTTATTATTTTAATAATTGTTTCAGTTAATTTTTCAAATGGACAAACTCCATTTGTTGAAGATGGTAAATTTTGGGTTTACCAAAATCATGAAGATATAGATTTTCTATCCCCAATATCAGGTCATGATACTGGATTTCACCTTTACAGGTGGACGAAGTTTTATTTATGATGAAAACATAAATTATAAATGTGGAGATCCTAGTGGTGGTGGTTGGTTAGAAGAAGGTAACCAAACTTTAATAATTGAATATACAGTTGATGACATTAATGATCCTACTAAAAGAATATCAAAGAGATTTGTAGGGCAAAGAATATAAAAAATAATTTAATGAGATTGGATACCTTCAAAGTATCCAATCTCATTAATACTACTGATAACTCATCTTTACAATTTCCTCAACCGCTTCAGGCGTAACCTTTTTTCGCTCACCTAATCCCAACCAATTTCTTTCACGGAATCGTTCGGCGATGATTTCAGCTGTACCTTCATAATCTTTAGTGTATTCTGCAAGAGTAGTGTTAATATCCATCGAATGTAAAAACGCTTCTGTTTTTTCAATACCAGCTTTTGCTTTTTCCTCCAAAGTTCCTTCCGTTACATTCCAAACCCGTTCCGCATATTGAGCAAGTTTTTCTTTTTTATCCTCAAAATTATAACGGTAATGACTAGGTGCAATAATCGCCAAAGTTCTCGCATGGTCGATTCCATATAAAGCAGTCAATTCATGTCCCATCATATGTACTGCCCAATCGGTTGGAACACCTTTTTGAATTAAACCATTTAATGCCATCGTACAACACCACATAAAATTAGAAGCCGCTTCATAGTCAGAAGGATCTTCTATAATTCGTGGAGCAATTTCAACTAGAGTTTGCATGATGCCTTCTGAGAATCTATCTTGAAGAAAGGCACCTGCTGGATAAGTCATATATTGTTCTAGTACATGTGTAAAAGCATCTGTAATTCCATTGGCTAATTGTCGCTTAGGAACCGAATGAACGACTTGTGGATCAAGAATTGAAAATTGAGGAAAAAGTCCAGGGCCACCCATGGTTAATTTTTCCTTAGTAGAAGCTCTAGTGATAACAGCTCCTGAGTTCATTTCGGAACCCGTTGCAGGTAAAGTCAAAACGGTTGCAAATGGCATCCCTTCAAACGTTCGAACTCGTTTCTTTAAAATGTCCCATGGTTCATCGCCTTCATAATATGCAGCAGAAGAAAGAAATTTCACCCCGTCAATAACGGAACCTCCACCGACTGCTAACAAATAACTTACATTTTCTTTTTTGATGATGGATAAGGCTTCCATTAATACATCATATTCAGGATTAGCAGGAATTCCACCAAATTCGATGACCTCAAAGTCTTTAAGTGCTGCTTGAACTTGGTCATAAATTCCATTTTTTTTGATACTGCCGCCGCCGTAGAGCATCATTACTTTTGCTTCTTTTGGGAGTTCCTTAGCCAGTTTGGCAATCGTGTCTTTTCCAAAAATTATTTTAGTAGGGTTTTGAAAATCGAAATTTTTCATGAATTTTTATTTTTTATTAATTTTTTTAATGATTATTCAGCAAAGCTGAATTTTAGTTATTTTTCAACGCAGAGACGCGGAGGCGCAGAGAATTTTTCTTTGAAAAATTTAAAGACTCTGCGTCTCCGCGTCTCTGCGTTGAAAAATAAATTGGCTTTAGCCAATACAGTATAGTTACTATTTTTAAATAATTGGCTTTTTTATCAAATATCATAACGACTTAAAGGGACGCATTGTTTAAAGCTTCGCCAAAAGTAGAAAAAAAAAAGTTTGACTATGAAGCCAAACTCTTT
>Ga0114957_1002298_pt1 | contig 18554 bp, 26 predicted proteins | sample BantaG_FD_87175 | JGI IMG/M metagenome (GOLD analysis project Ga0114957, IMG submission 87175) | Marine algal microbial communities from Bantry Bay, Ireland - BantryBay_4 metaG | ecosystem: Host-associated > Algae > Red algae > Unclassified | place: Bantry Bay, Ireland | collected 2014-11-21 | reverse complement strand
TGAATCGACGGGGTGCGTTTTTTTGAAATACAGCCTCACAGCCTGAGGTGTGCGTGACAGCGTGCCGCCGTATGGTGAATGGCGCGGGTGGTTGCCTAAGAGCGCACAGAAGCACGCTCTGCTTGCCCGCACGGTTTCCACAGACGGTGCGTCTGCGCACGCCTCTCCCGCAGAGCGTGAGCACAGGCAATCACCTCCGCTGTACGCGGGCTGCCTTGAAATTGGCTGGACCGGACGACACACCCACTTTGACTGCGCGAAAAGCCGTGCCGCTGTGCAGAACAATTGTGGCTGCCGGGTGCTGGCTCGCAGAGGACACGTTTCAGGCCAGTTCCAGCATTGGGTGGCGGGGGCCACCACACGCGGCCCGTCACGCGCGCGGGGGGAAAACGTTGGCCTGCACACGTGGCCAGCGACTGTTGGTGGCGCTTCGCGAAAGGTTCCTGCCCGGTAGAGACAGTCGGTCGGCCCGCTTGCCGTTTCCACCATCACTGCCTCCCTGCCTACACCTTCGCTGCCCCCCGCTCCCTCACTGTTTTGAGCACCCCTCTTCATCCATTTGCTTCCTCACCGCTTCATCGCGAGCGATCGCGTCCCGTTGACGCTACCTGGCTCTGTCACTAGCGTCGACGACATGGCACACCCTTCGGGCTCTGCTGCAGTCGGTCGAGCGGGAGATCGCAAGCGCCGGATCACCGCGGCGGCGGAGCTGGACGCAACGGCGAGGGGATGTGCTGCAGGCGGCCGCGACGACATAAAGGGCACCCGCCACGCGGGACTTTCGGCGCAGCCGACATCTTCGAAGCGCCAGGCACTGAGGCGGCGAGCGACCGGGGCAAACGGGGCCGGTACTGTTGGTGCCGCAGTGGACCGGTCTCTGCCGGGTTGTGTACCGGGTGTTGCTCCGGATTTGGCTCCCTCCGCCCTACCTGTACCCCCCGTCGTAGCCGCAGCCCCATCCGGGGGTGTCTTCGGGCCGCTTGGGGGTGGCCAGCGCCCGAAGGGCGGCGCATCCATTCGCGTGTTGACAGTAGTCGTGCGCCAGATCGTCGCCTCTGAGGCCACTGAGATGTCGTCCGCGATGATCACCGTCGTCAAGACCGCAATTGCCGCAAACGCTGCCGTTATTTGCGCCCCTTGTGGCCAACTCGAGGTACGGGCGGCGGCTGTGTATGAGAATGAGGCCGCTGCAGCACAGCCCCCGCCCCAGGCAGCGCCTCCCGACACGCCGTGGGCCAAGAAGTCCTTTGGAGCCATCGGCACGGCCGTGAAAACGTCGCACACGGTTGAGAAGATGCAGCCCGAGGTCAACCGCTGCATCAATATCGAAAACATCATGATGGCGCTCACTGTAGACGCGCAAGAGGACGTCTTGACGGCCTTTACGCCCACCATGTCCAAGCGGCAGCGCAACAAGTTGCACTGCGCCAAAGTGGGCCAAGTGGTTGTCCACATTGTCGCCGACGCGCTCGTCGCCGAGGAGCTGGCCCAGACTGAGCCGGCGCGGTGTCTGCCGGCCTTGTGGACTTCAGGGCCTCGAGGCCATGCAGCGTCGGAGACGTTATCATTTCTCACGTGGCGACCTGTATGAACCAGGGCTGGTTCCTGAGCAGAAAAGTGGCATTTCCGGAAGTGCGCTTCTTCGTGGTCTGCCCGTCTTCTCTGGTGTACGTCCGGGCCAAGACGCTCAGCGCGCCGCGCTTCGACAAGCGCGCCGGCGCGGGCTCACCCTACCGTGCTGTCAAAACGAGCCGGCTGGCGTCGTACTCGGGCACCACGTCGGCTCCGCCATCGTTCCCCCCTGCCCTTGAAACCATGACGAGAGCGGCTGCTTTGGGCGCCCGCGACGTCGACGAAGTGGCCGCTGCAGTTGGTGTTGCTGGGCAAGCCGGCGGTGGTGGTGGGAGTGAGGCTGGACCAGTGCATATCGGCGGTGGTGGTGGGAACAGGGTCGGCCATGTGCAAGCTGCCGGCGAGGACCTACCAGGCGGGGCGGGGGGGCTTGGGTAGCAGCAGCTGCTGCGCGACGCATGCCTCTACGATATTGCTGATGGCCTTTTTCGACGACAAGAAGGCCAAGCACCGCCCCTCCGTGAACTTCCATGTGGCGGTGTCCTTCCGCACAGTGGTGGTTGAGAAGCGATGGCGCTGGAAAACCGAAGACGAGTTGAGGAGCTTGACGCTTGTCGACAACAACAGCCCTTGCCAATGGTGGCTGTTGTTTCCGTCATTGGGGCTAATGTCCAGGATGAGCAAGATCTTTCAGACACTCGACCGATTGGCCATCAACGTCATCGACGCCGCCGCGGTGGCGCAATTGGCGGCGGACGCTATAGCCGCGGCCGAGTCGGAGGACGAAGAAGGGGCTGGCCTGGGGCTTGTCCCGCCGGAGAGCGACGGAGAATAATTGTGGACTGGAATTTGACAGAGAATTGAGCGGTGCACATCACTCTGTGTGTACTTTGAAATAGAGAAGCGGGACGCTGGTGTTTGTTCTTTCAATGCCTGGGCCTGTCTATTTTATGTGAGCCGGTGCATAGACGGGTCCTTTCTTGTGGCTGTGCTGCTTGTTTTTCTCCATCTCAAACGTCCTTTCCTGCTACCAGACGCAGCATTGATAGGCTGGAGCGGTATGCGCACGATGCAGGTAAAATGAAGAATCCTCTGGCCGATGACGTCAAACCCTTTATCTCCGTCTTTTGGCCGCTACCTCTTGAGCGCTCCAGTCAGTCAAGGAGGACGAGCGGTGGAGATTGGCCCGTCCCATCAGCAAGGCGCTGGCACCACGCCACTCTCACATTGTGCAGGAGGGAGGGATACGATCATCACCCTGGTGTGGGCGCTGGCGCAGAGGAGGCCACTCGCGACACCAATTTTGACGACGGCGGCGGTTCCTATTGTCATCTTTTCGTCACCAAGGGACGCAAGCAAGGCGAACATTGTGAACGCAGCGACAGGCAAATGGCGAGATCGGCAGCATCCGCCGTGCTGCTCGGCGGATGGGGCATCGCTCCTAGTGAAGAACATAGGAAGCGTCCTGAGATATACGCTCCCAGCGGGATCTGATGTGCCGATGGCCTGGGACGTAGAGGCATGGGGGAGGCGGTGGCAGATCGAGTCGGCTTCAGACCGGCATAGAGACTCTACAGGCATCCGCTCTCGACGACTCAACGAGAACAACGCCACCGCCGAAGAGCTGTTCGAAAAGACGCCCTGGTGGACTCAAAGAACGACGCTGAGAGTCCTCTGTGAACTGAGCGAAGCACTGGAGATACGAGAAGGCTGGCAACGCTTTCAGAAGGAGCGTCGCTACTGCTTAAGGTTCGCAAATCCATCAGAAAAGTATACATCTTACTATGCGAGGTTTACACTACTTTAAAAAGTTCAACCCGCCAGTCCAAGCGGGGTAGAGACGAGGTGCCCTTCGGCTGCTGTTGTGTGCGGTGCGCACACCCCCTCTACAGGCCTTCCACGCTGTGTAAGCCATCGGGTGCGTTTGCACGACCGCCCGTGCTTCCCAACCCACACTTCTGTACCTGTTGTTGCCTGAAGTGACACTATTCGCAGGCTCAACACCACCCATCCCCTGCCACAGAGCTAGGCCAATCTCCTGCTCGTGCCGCCGCAGCAGTGTTCTGCTGCCGGTGTTAACGACTTCTCCAGTGCAATTTTTCCGGGTTTTTGTTTGCTCGTGGACAGGAACATGACCGCAGCCGGTGTGCCTGGCGATGACGCCGCGCAAACGGCCCATGAGGTCGCTGGTCTGTACTGGTTGGGTATGCTAGCCGACAGCAACTCAAGCGTGTTCCATCGTTGGAGCTCTTCTTTTCCCCGAGGCGTGTCTGATGGGAAACAGAGCGTTATGCCTGCCCGTGACCATTTGCTTTTCCTTGGCTTGCCTAGGAAGCTGGTTCAGTGTGTTTTCGCTCTGCTTTCTGTGCGTCGCCGGTCGGCTGTTGGTTTGTCTTCTCGGGAAGCACTGGCTTACGCTGGCTACTCCAGGGTCCATGTGCGCAACTCTAAGAAGAAGCCGGAGCTGATCAACAACCTCGGCATCTCCCCGTGGGCGGCCGCGCTCACCATCTCTTCGCACGCTGTCTTGCCCGTGGTTCAGGCTGCCACCCTCCAGCTCAAGCGACAAACACCAACACAAAAAACGCTCAGTAGCGACGGCGGCTCGGATCCAATCGACTCAATCGAAACTGATTGTACCGTGGCTCCTACCCCCCGCCTTCAAAGGAGGAGAGTCGAGCTGCGACAACAGTACTACGGAGAGACCCCCGCGGGACGATAGAAGAGCTATGCAGGCAGGAATACAAGGGGGGCCCGTGAGGCAGCGGCATGAGAAGGGTAGCACCAGACGGTCCATGAGATGGGGAGCGAGTAGCAGCTCATGTCCGAGCATGGCCAGCAACCGCACATCGAGAATCATGACTCAGAGCGGGAGGAGTGGCGGCAGTAGCGCACGCTGCATGCCTGCTCTCGTCGGACACCTGGTCACCAACAGCAAAATCAACATGCGTAAGGAGCTCGTCAAAATTAGCTCTGTAGCAAAGAGACAACTGCTAGTTACTGCCTCACGGCATTCGGCGCACTGGCACTGGCAACATGAAAGAAGCACAGGCGTTACTGCATTCTGCTGGCACCCCGCCGCTCATCCTCACCGGCCAACTACAGAACGATCAGAAACGCACCATCAGCTGCGAGACAGCTGCAGGGTTCATGAAGTGCCGTGATATGGCCGACGCGGCGACGTAGGCGACAAAACACATCGTTGCAGATGAAACTTCACTTCCTCGGCGGGAGCGTAGAGAGGGTCCACTCAATGAAGAAACTGCCCCCCCACATAGCCAAACCCGAAGTGGAGGAGGGCTGGTAAGGAGAGCAGGAAAAAGCGGACCAGCGACGGTAGCGCCAGAGGGTGCGCACTGCGGCGCAGGATATGTGTGAAAGGAGCTCCAGCGGGCACTGCTCGATCCTAAACGAGTTTCTCTCACTGTCCACGAGGCCGAGCAGTAAATGGAAGGATTGTCGTGCCTGCCGCCCGTGTCAGATAACGTGGCGATAGAGGGTTCCGGGCAACCCGAATCGATTTACAGCGCTTGCAACGTGTTTCCTGAAGAGGGTGCCTGCACGCAAGCAATCTGGGCTATCGGTCTGTTGCTGACAGATGATCGGGTGACTAAGAACGACGGCCGCGCCTAATCAAACGCTCGGATCCATCGACCACAGCACTAAGCCACATCGAGTGAAGCGCGAAGCTCAGCGACCGGATGTTGCTCAGCGTACTTGAAGTGCAATTAAGACGAGCTTGTTTCAAGGTGTTATGCCAAGTTCATCCTGTGATTTGCAATCACGGACCATTCGCTCACGAGCCACATCATGATCAGTCAGGACGCAAGGACAATAGAGCGCACGGGCGCCGGCCCTGACGCGCCCAGCTGGCAGTGCGCACTCGTTTCAAGTCCGCATGAGCGCCTGGTCCCTGTGGGCGCAGGGAAAGCGTGAAAAGTCGGTCACAATATCTCTTCGCGGCAGGGGCTGTTTCACGGGCATGCCGCTGTGCAAACCCTCCGTAGAGTCTCTTTAACTGCGCTTGGCAGCCAATCGTGCGCAGGACGCCGCCTAGAGAGTGATGTCTGGTCTCCCCCCGCGCATCGCCCGGCAGTACGCCTGCAGTCCTCGCCAGGTTCGCGACAGTATGCGCCCACGCTGGTCATTTCTGGCCAGCGGTCGCGTTGGGATGGTCCCTTTCGGCTTCAGTCCGCCATCACGCTCCCCTGTTACGGACTTGTGCGGTACTCATACATGTGTAATGCCGTCACCGAGGGGAGCCGACCACCGCGAAAAGGTGGTAGCTCCCATCCCTCCCCCCCCCCGCCCCGTTGGGCTTGGGCATCAACTATGTCTACTCTCCAGGGATCTTCACCGCTCTACGCAAAGCAGCAGTCACGTCAGTGAAGCACCCCAAAATCCCAAACGCAAAGGCAAGAAGCCCATCCTGCAGTGGACCTGTGAAGACCGACATGAATTGGTCCCCAGTTCCCAGCGCGTACTCCCCGTGGACGCAAAGAACCTCTCTCACGCCATCTCACGCCATCTCGAACACTGAGCAGGAGAGTTGCGAGAAGACGAAAGAACGGTTCCACTTTATCGACCAGCAGCTACGTCATGTGCATGACACGACATAGAATATCAAACTCAACAGATGGCGAGCCTCTCTGACGTCACTTGTGCAAGAATGCGCAACAACGTAAATGAGCTAGCATATGAACTCCACGTTTAATTAATCATGACTTGAGTGCACTCTGTTTCTTGATTGGATGCCTAGTATACCAATCGTACCACATTTCGAACGGAGCTATCCGATTCACGATGGATGCAGAGAGCCTACTCCTTGTGCAAGGTTCCTCACAAACAGACCCACCCGTGACGAGTAGTAAGTCGCGCGATGTCAAACAGACGCAAGAACACGCGCGACAAAGGCGCTTGAAGAAACACACTATTCAAGAATGAACGACAGCGACATACTAGCAAGCGACACTAAAACAAGTCTGACTAGAACAAAAAAGCAAGAAGCAGCCAAGACAGAACACGAATTGACCTCGTCTACCGTCGTGGTGGCACCTTCAACGGCAGGTCAACTAAAGTCGAGGATCACGGAGCAAGGCCTCGTACGACCACCAATGAGAGCACTGGCAGTCGTCAACCGCAAGCCCTTGCCCACCCAGGCTGCCAAAAAACGCACAAAGAAGCATCTGCATACACCCTTCTCGATTAAAGAACATGTCTGCAGCGTCCAATGATGCCAACCTGTTCGTGACATCATCGCGAGAGAGGCACGCAGCTCTTGTCGCAGCCCTGCCGACGTCGCTGTCACACATTCCAGTGAGCGGGATGACGGACGAGAAGCGCTCCGTGTTGTCAACTACCACCAGTCCGGCAGATGTTGGATCTTGCAAGGCGACATGCACGGCCACAGGACCAACGGAATTGAGGCCCAGGAAAGAAGCTGACTTGCAAATGACGCGAACATCGTCGATAACCTTACGCCTAGGCGTCCGCGGCTCTTCGAAGAGTGGGCACAGATGCTGCAGCCACAAAGCATGAGCAGGCACCGAGAGGCATTCAACGACGCCAGAATCGCCAGACGTCGTGCCAAGGGAAACACAGAAGCGGTCCGTCGCGGGCTTTCCGGCGAGAAATACTTCAACAAGACACAACAGCGCGAGCACCACGTCAGTTTTACGAGGATGCATGTCGAACTCGCTCAACTCAGCGCGGCGGAGAACGGATATCCGTCCGCCAGGCGATAATTCCTCCGCGACACGATTGATGATGTCCCATGCAGTATCCATTGGGATCACGGACCCTTCGATCAGTCTTTACAGCTGGAAGTTGTCCGCCTTGTTGAGGAAGAAGATACAGAGCGCCTCATTTCCGTCCCGGCCGGCGCGCCCGATCTGCTGCAGTACTCGGACAGTGATCGCGTGCTGTCCTGAGAGTGTCGTGCATATCATTCCAGCACGATACAAGAAGACTGAGTTTGTCCCAGTCCGGTGCGAACGCAGCAAGTCACCGTCAGAAAGTGTCAGTGGTCGCTCCAAAATATAGAACTGAATCTCCAAATCATGTTGCAAGATAAAGAGAAGATAACAACAAGGAAGCAAGTGTGAAGACACTCACGAAATGAAAAATGGTTCGGACATGGGCACAATGAATGCCACGGCCGAACCCAACAATGAACACGACAACGACGCCGGGAAACTGAGCAAATGCCGGCTCTACAGCGGCCAGCGTCTTGCAGGAAGCTTTGTACGCGTAAACCGAAGGTAGCGCTCCACCAACTCGTGCAACTCGGCGCTCTTCGGACTCCTTGAGCGCGGAGATCTGCTGCTCAGCAATCTGATGGAAGCGGGCGTTGATGATGAAGTTTCTGTCCTTCTGTCGAGCGTACACGATCCAGAAAGTAACGTACAGGAGGACGAGGCATGATACAGAGAACGAGGCTGTTCCGCACAAATAAGCCGCGTTCGACGATAGGAAAGGTCATCAGAAGGATGTCCGCCAGCTGTGCCTCCTTTCCGGTGCGAAGAGAGCAGGCCCTACCATACGTACATTGTGAGTAGGTGTTTTTACAGGTGTAAGTGTCTGAACTTCCGTACCCGTAGGCAGCAAGGCGGCTGGCACCCACACCCAACCGAACAATTGAGTAGGTAGCCGTGGGTATCTATCAATTCCGACGAACAGCGGAGTTAAAGCCAGAAGAGCGCGACAATCGAATGTAGTTCTATCGGTTTACCTCTGCTCAGTACTAGTTGATCTTTGGATTTGATTTGAATACTACAACGGTTAAGGTTGAGGCGGATTGTCCGAACCGTGGTGTGCTCGCCAAAGGGCGCCCGTTAAAATTCTCACGCGAGCCGTTGACAACGTCGCGAACAGAATGACTCACGTGACGGAACGGATCCGACATGCTCTGTCAAAATAGGCGCTTGGGTTGCTAAAGGTCTGCAGCTGTTCCCAGTCAATCAATTTCGGAATTGATTCGTACTCGTGTTCTCAAGGTGTATTTCGTATTGATACACGCGAAGATATACGTGGCCACCACTCGTACTCGAATTCAACTATTCGTATATACCGTACCAAGAGCTGAAAACGATAATTATGATAGGGCCTGGAAGAGAGCCCATCAGGGCGAGCCGTCTGCGGCCTTGTAGACGGGTCGCCGCCACTGAGAGGGTAGGCCGCCAATCAGCGGCATCAGCCCATAGGTGAGCCTCATCAAACACCGTGATGCCGCCCGGGTGCCCGGTCACCACTTGCGATAGGGAGGGGCGGTGGCACAGCGCCTCAGACGACACAACAAGGGCTTGTAGCTATCAATCCTGGAGAAGCTGACGCAGTTTCATTCGGTCTTCTGCCGGACTGAAACCTGACATCGCCCTTGCGAACACACCAGCTCGGTTCAGTAGCCGGGCGTGCTGACGCCCAAGTCCTGTGAGGGGGGTGAGAAGCACGGACTGGACGCTGTTTTTCTGGTATATGAGGGCACAGGCGATCCCAAACACGCAAGTCTACAGCCCCGCAAACACAGATCAGCTCAATGAAAACGACAAAGCGGAAGTCAGTTGCTGTTTTCCATCCCATTGAAGTCTGGCTATCAATCTTCCGGACGGCGATGAACGAATGTCAAAAACAGGCAGTTGGTACCTTGCCAGTTTCAGTGGCCATGACGGAGATGACGACTGCATCCGGCTGAGCCGCGTCCACGATGTCAATAATGGCCTCCAACTGGCCTGCACGGAACTCATTGTGGTCAAAGCTCTCTCGCAGAAGGCGCCGAGCGCGACGAGGAATACTGGCGCGATCCATGGCCGGCTGCCGAGACGCACCACGGATCCGTTAATGTGCAAGGGCAGTAACGCGGCCGTTGAGCGTGTCCCTCGCGACGTGCCTTGCTTGCGACCAAATGTTTGCCGCCCATGCCCCCTGAGCAGGTCTTGCTAACAGCCTTTGGGCCAATTAACCGTGTTCATCGACCAGCACTTGAAGCAAACTTATGTGAGCCAGCCAGTACAGCCTATTGCATAGGTCGCCGAACAACAAGCAACAACTGCACAATATAGTAGCATGTTTGATATACTTGGTCAATAATCACCTTCCTCTTCTTTATTGTGCACTCAGCGAATACACCGGCGCCGTCGCTCACAAGCCATCCCGAACCTGCGTTCTCGCGCCATTTGGGGCAAGCCCCTGACCCAAACGGCCCGAATGACACTACGCGAGGTACGTAGCGGTCTTCAAAAAAATAAATAGTGGAGCAACAGCGCGTAATGCCAACTGTCATAGACTACTTCTCGACCGGCTTAGCATCTAAAACCACCTTCACGAGCACATACGAAGGCGCCTCACAACCACGCACAATAATTCCAGCAGCCGCTGCCAGCGGGGAGGCGCTGCAGAAGCGCTTCTCCAACCGATTTCTGGCTTGAACATAAGCCGTGTACGCCGAGAAGCTTGACCAGTTCCCACGAGACTTTTTCTCGTCGATTTATACGTCGAAAAGCCGGTACAGCTGTACGCCACCTCGCTTGAACGAGTGAGTACCGAAGGAGAGATAAGCGTCGACCTCTGATTCGTCAAAAGCCGCTTGAAGCTCGTCCAGGAACTTCGCGTTCTTTTAAGGAAGTCACACGTCACGCACCCAAGTTCCGGAAGTGGTCTCCTTGTATCGAACAGACAGGAAGCTGTCGCCGTCTCCGCGAACAAAAAGATACACACCGAGGGCAAGAATGGGGACAATGCGCGGATCACCCGTCAAACCTTGTGCCCCCTCCAAGTAGTGTCGTTGCCCGCTCGCCGATGTCTTCGTTCTGTCCAATCGGTTGATGCGGAAGGATAGCCGCCCGAACAGGTCCTCCCTCATGGAAACGCGCTCACGCCTTGTGGAAGCGAGAAGAAGAAATCGATACAGAGGTCATGCGGTCCCGCAACAAAGCATCCGCCGAGTTGACAAGGTGTTAGCTCCTGCAATAGGCATCCGGTGTTATTCAACTCAAAGGGCCCCCAACATTCACCGCACGCTCTCACCAACGTACTTTAGCTTGCAGTTCTCATCACTGCGCATCAAGTTGAACGTCCCGACCATGATCGCCGCCCACAGACAAAGGCGGATGGGTGCCAAGTCTTGTTTGTCCGCTGACGAGTGGTCGTAGTACGAGCACATATGGCCATACTCCAGCGGGTTAGTAGGGACAGCTACGCGACCCTGGGCGGCAACCTTGATCTTGTGGGTGCGCTTGTTGTCTGCTACCTGCTTGCTGTCGTTGAGGTTGCCGTTTACGAATATCCTGCCGTCAATGTCACTGGTTGTCCACGGACCGTGGTAGCCGAGCTCGTCAAAGTAGATTCCCATCTGTTCCGAGATGTGCTTTGACGTAGATAGCCCGAGCTCATAGTTCCACGTGCGAAACTTGTAAAATTTGGCGACGTGCGCCACAATTGTCTTGTCGACAACGCGGGGATCGACCTTCATGTAGGCGCAAAAAGACAAGTAGCTGTCGCGCATGGCCTTGTGCACCTTCTTGCTGCTGTCTGAGCGCCCGGCTCCCTTAGCCTCGTTGGCGATCGCGACTGCGTTGTAGTCCGTCGCTGCCGGAAAGGCGGTAATCCAGCCGTGTGCGGGAGCCGCGCTGGCACGCCTGTCCGCGGTCCCGGAGATGCTAGAAGGGCGCTGGACACTATAAAATTCATGACCACCCGTAGGCACAGACCGGCTGCTAGATCGAGGAGTGCGGGAGGAAGCCATGGCTAGGCCTGCAGATGTACGAGGAAGCAAGGAGCAGCTGGGTAGAAGAGGCGAAGAGGAAGACGGGGTTGCAGTGGGGTGGGTTGAAGGCGTATCACGCACATCAGCGGCAGAGCATTGAACGGTATGGGCCCAGACTTTATTTTTACCTGACATCGAACGAGGGCGCATCGCAAGACTGACTCTGCGCTGGGCGTCCAAATGGTCACTTTCACGAAGTTTGACATGCTGGACCTTATTGTGTAACCTTATTAATAACATTGGAGCTCTATGAGGAAAGCAAACGGTGACAGCTGACTGAACTGTGACTGTCAACCAACACAAGATGGTACCCGATTCGCTGCTCAAGAGTACCTCAGATTGGCCACCTGGCCCGGACGACACGAAGAGCTTGGAGAGCCCCAGTGTCGCCCAGCTCTACAAGCTTCCCAGTCGTCCTCGCCCCTGACGCTGCCACGCCGAGAGCCTCTCGCCCATCATTGAGTGACAACCTTTTCGATTTGCCGACACGATGGCTCGGCGATCCGGAGTCCGCCATCCGTTGGGGCCGGGCGCCACGACTTTTACCTCGATGGTAGTGTAGAGATCTCCAGACAAATGCCTTTGAGCGCGCGGGTAAAGCTGCTGAACCGGTCTTTCGTCCCTCGGCCTCTTCCCGTCGACATCGACGACCACTTCGCACTTACTCGAGCCCTTATGGCTCGTCGGGCTCTGAGTCCAATGTCTGATGCGACCAGGGGTCTGTGCGCTGCAATGCTGCGGCGCCTTGACAACATCAATGATGCTCATCTTCGTGGGGCAGCTAAAGTAGGTCTCGCAGCTCAGGTCAACCTACCGGCTATGGTGCTGGAAAAGGCTAACAACAAGGAGCCTCGAAATTTATTGGCCGCGGTTGACTCGCACTGCGTCCTGGCTTCCCAGCGAGATACTGAGTTGCCCCCTTATGCTGGTGCGTTTGTCAAGACGGCATCGCTCTGCTTCCATTTTCAAAAGGCATGCCATGTAATTGTGAACGCGCCCCCTGCACCGATCAAGGTGCATGCCAAGAACATCTCCTTGGATCGCCTGCCACGAGGCTTCGAAGAGATGGAGGACGCGGTTCGTGACTCGTAGGAGGTTGCGGACGCCGAGAATGTCGCGCTCAAGACGCTTGTGCAAGGAACGAGCAAATGGGACAAGTTGGGGAAACTCCACCCGTTTTGGCAGTAAGGCGTCTTCCATAGTGTCTAAGCATCGCGCCTCAGCGAATGCCGCCGAGAGGTTGGGGGGGTGGAATGACTTGCGTGTCTAGCTTTGAAGAGAGCGCGCTAATCGCGTGCAGCGTGACATGACATGTGGCTGGAGTGAGATGCAGATGTTCTGTTCCGCCTTCGTGCGCCAGTAGAGAAGACGACTACATTGTAGCATGAACGTTCCTCTTTTTCCGCACATCCTGATATCAGCGCGTCCTCTACCACACACACCAGATGAGCAGTGGGTGAGAACGCGCTTTTGAGAGGACGCGCTGCCGCACATTGTCCAACACTCATGTCGGACGCCGCAATCCAGGTGCATACGTTGGAGCACTGTACTTTTTTCATGTAACTTTCAATCTTGGGGTTGTACGTAGCATGCAGCGAAAAAGCGCGACTGTACTGGATTTTCTGTGTCCTGCGTTCGGGTCTGCAGGTCGAAAATATTGATGACCTGAGCCACTGGTGTATTGCCAATTCATTAGCACATCATTTCACACTATTTCATCTGCATCCAATTGTGTACATAATTGAGCACCTTCAACACGGAGGAGCAGAATTCATTTTCATGCCTTGCCACGAGACACAGAAGCAGCGACGACCATGAGTAGGAAGGACTTCGCCCTTCCGGCACAGCCTCGGTCCGGGCATGAACTTTAAGACCAGCGGCGTGAGTGCGGGACGATGAGTTCGTTGCCTCGCTGTGAACGGCTGCGCTGGCCTCCAGACCAACGGCCTGTGCGGCGCGCTGAGAAAATCGGGGCACATGGAATTATCCGCCAGAAAGGCAAAACTTGACGTGCTTGACGGCCCGGGTAATCTATGAAAGAATGCCGAGGAGCATCGGCACCCCACTACACGTCGGAGAGAACGCCGAAATCAGGCAGTTGTTAACCGGGCCCCGAAACCGGTTTCGTGACCAGGTCCGTCGGCACTCACGCGCGCGCCGCCTCTCTATCCGCATCTCGACGACGGTCCCGGCGGCTGCAATGTGTGACGCTGCAGTAAGGAGCGCCGCGCATAAATTGAAGGTGGGAGAGAAGCTAAAGCCCAGACCTGGTGGCTGCGGCGGCTTCGACGGAGGCTTCTGCGGCGGCTGCCGCGGTAGCGGCAGCGGCGGCGGCCTTCCGTCGCTGCGGAGCGGGCACGTACCGCTTGACTTGTGTGCCTAGTACGGGAGCAGCTTGAAGATTGACATGGCATTCGATGCGCCTCATGACAGCGCAAATGAACTACTGGAGGCAACTTGCGCAGCCATTTTGTGTGCTCTGAGAGCATTCTCGCGCTTCGGAGGGCATCTTGTGGGAGAAAGTGCGGTAGCGACGCAGGGTCCAGAAGCTGTATCGCCTTTTTTCCGGATCTAAGCTTAGACGGGAGGAAACCGGCCGCAAACGCGGCAAGAATCTCGACTTCGAAAGGTATCCAAAGCTGGTTGTTCAAAGCCTGGCCCATGCTCATGGTCAGCCCGATTCATTGCGGGCGTTGTCGTGGGCGAGTGGGGTGACGTTGTCAGAGTCGTAGTGGGCGGGCGGGCATCTATCTGAGCGATAGGGGCCTTGTCGTGGGCGGGAGGGGCGTTGTCGTGCGCGGTAGGGTCGTCATTGAGGGGAGGGAAAGGCGTCATCGTGAAGCCGTCGTCGTCGCCGATGATGGTGCACCGTGCGTCAAAAGTTCACGTGCGTTTGGCCAGACACCTAAAACTTGAAGAGAAGAGGACGACTTACATGAAACTGCACAAATTTATGCTGTTTGCGCTATTTTGGCCGATGCCAAGCGCTACGCAAGCAACAGAGGGACATTACATTGCAACAACGACGATTCTGATTTTGGTGTAACTCCGGTGACTGCGTCAAGTGTTGTTTGTGGACGATTTGCGCTCAAAATTGAAAAAAACGGGTCGGAAGCTCCTGGCTGACGACGTCGGCGCCGTCGTCACAATTCGGAGGCCGCTGGTGCGGTCCTCGGCGGGGGGATGGGTGGGGTTGGGCGACGGCGGCGGCGGAGCGGATGCTGTGAAAGCCCACCCAGCCGCCGCAACCGACGTGCGGCGGCCGCCGCGACGGTTGCAGCGGCGCGATCGCTGCCGCACTGCCACCGCCGCAGACGAGGTCGGCCGCGCGGCGGCGGTGCGGCGACGCGGCGGCGGCGAAGAAGTGGAGGCGGCAAGATGGCGGCGCGGCGGCGCAAAGAGGCTGTTCGTGCCCGGGGTCTGTAAGTGCGGTCGTCGACGGGGGCGGGAGCGGTATTCGAGCGGCAGCGGCGGCAAAGAAGGTCCCAGAAAAAGCCCGCCATGCCGCCGCACGCGCATGCCGCGGCCGCCGCCGCCGCGGCGGCGGCACGTTCGCCGCCGTTCCGCCGCCGTTGCCCACCAGGTCGGCGGCGCGGCGGCGGTGCGGCGGCGCGGCGGTGGCGGCGCGGCGGCGGCGGCAGGGTGGTGGCGGCAAGGCAGCGGCGGCGTGGCGGCGCCGCAGCGGCGCAGGGGGGCTGTTGGTGCGCTGGGACTGTTGCTGCGGTCGTCGGCGGGGAATGTGGGGGTTATGGGCGGCGTCGGCGACGAAGCGGGTGCTGAAAAAGTCCGTGTTGTCGCAGCGTCCGAGATGCGGCGGCTTTCGCCGGAATGGCGGCGGCAAGATCGTTGCCACGCCGCCGTCCTTGCATATATGGTCGGCGACGCGGCGGCGGTGCGGCAGCGCGGCGGCTTTTCGGCGGCGCGGGGGGGCATTTGGTGCGGGGGGGCCCTCGGTGCGGTTGTCGCCGAAGGCGTCGGAGGTTCCGCTCGGCGGCGGCGGCGGAGTGGATGCTGAAAGAGCCTCCCGCGCTGCCGCACCCGCATGCGGCGACCGCCGCCGCCGCGGTTGATGTGCCATCGCTGCCGCGTTGCCGCCGTCGACCGCCAGGTCGGCGGCGCGGCGGCGGTGCGGCGGCGGCGGCAAGGCGGCGGCAGTTATGTGGCGGCGCGGCAAAACAGGTCTCAATTTTGTGCGTGGTGGCTGTCGATGCGGTCGTCAGCGGCAAGGGCGTGGGCTTCGGGTGGCCGTGGCGGTGCGAAGGGTGCAGAAAACGCCCGCCCCGCTGCCGCACCCTGCATGATGCGGTCACCGCCGCACAAGAGGTCGGCGGCGCGGCGGCGCCGCTGCGCCGCGGCGGTGGCAGCAAGGTGCTTGCGGCAAGGCGGCGGCGCGGCTGCGCGGGTGGGCCGTTGTGCGCAAGAACCGTTGGTACGGTAGTCTGCGAAGGGGGAGGGGGCCTCCGACTAGCGGCGGTGGCGAGGCGGGTGCTGAGCAAGCCCGCCCCGCCACTGCACCCGAATGCGGCGGCCGCCGCCGCTGCGGCGCCGGTGCTATCGTCTTCGGGCCGCTGCCGCCGTGCACGTGATTTGCTTCGCCGCGGCAGTGCGGTGGCTCAGCGACGGCGGCGCAGCGGCGGTGGCAAGGTGGCGGCACTACCGCGCGGGTGGGCTGTCCTTTCTCGGGAGCTGATGGAGCGGTCGTCGGCTGGACGAGGCAGTTGCTGCGCGCGGGGTGTACCGGCGCTGCCGTAATCGCTACCACTGAGGTTGTTGGTGACGCAGCGGCGCGGCGGCTAGAGGGTTGCTGGGCTATGGTTCTCTTTGTCCGAAAGCTTACAAATGAGGACCATCTTAGTTGTGATCACGAGAGAAATAGGTTGTAACAACATACAACCATCTCCACATAGTGCCGGCGTGTCTCCAGGAGCTTGATGGATCAATGACTCGGGGGGGGGTTGGGCTCAAAAGATAGGGAGGAGTGGATTGGGGGCGGATACGGAGGGGGCGGTGGCGGGGTCAACGAGAAGTGGTGGATCATGCATGGCAGCGTTGGCAGGACGCAGCGGCCAAGCCGTCGACGAGAGCGATCACTGGCAGGACGCTGAGTTTTGCTCCAGCTGTCCCGCACAAACAGGCGCCTGCCGTCAGATTCGCCGCGCTCCAATCAGCTTGCAGGCCGCAGTCACTGAATTTGTTGCGACCCGAGCCAGTGCTGGCTCCATTTGGGTGCGAGGTCCAAGCAGCTTGCGCATTTCACAGCTGGGCCCGTTCGTGACACCCTTTCTGAGAATGAAATGGACCACGTCAAGGAATGCATCCAAGCCATACGCGCGCCAAGCAGGAAAGCTGTGGTGAAGACGTGCCAGCGGCCTCTGGTGCTCACGAAAACATTTTGAAAAGTACGGCCGATCCTGACTTTGAACCAGTCAGTCGAGCCTGATACTGGCTTGCATGAGCATGTTGAACAGAAACGCCCGTGCAATTTTGAGCTGTACCATTCGTCGACCCGCCGACGAAGCGCTTGGCATCGGCCAGAATAGGGCAAACAGCAATATATTTCAATGACAGTACCCCTTGCGTTCGTGTTCTACATTCAGTCTCTGAACCTTTCTGTAACTGGTCTGTCGAATCATTGGCGGCCGCCGCGCGGTGTGACGCGGTGTGCTGCCCGGTGCGGGGAAGCGGTCGCGACCGCCGCCGCGCCCCGACAGGCGCCATGCTTCGCCGGTCACCCGGCGCGGTGCAACGACCGCTTGCTTCCCTTTCCTTGCATCATTGGTTTTCGCAAGCGGCGCCACAACGGCGGCGCACACGCACCGCTCGTGCGGCTCCACGTAAGCATATGTGATACCTGCCAAATAGGCTCTGTTGCATGGACATTGTCGGACGAGCAAGGCGTGAATTTGCTGTTGAAACCCTTTGGTCATGGCGACTCGGTCACCCGCGCCAAGCAGACCTCGCCGCAGTTGATGAAGAACACAACGAGCGCCATGAGACAGCGCACCACATACATCTTGCTGGCAGCGCACAAGAAGCTTCCCCCACCAATACACTATGAAGCACCATCCTCAATTCTGTACACAGAACTCCAAAACCATGCGACTGCCGTCCTCCGTATGAAGCTCGGCCTCCTCTGTCTTGTCAGAATCAGTTCCCAAAGCAGCAGCACGACAACAACGCACTCAGGCCTCCCATTCGTGCCCCATATCACGCCGCCCAGTTCTGCTCTACACATCAGGCATTGACTCCTCACGAGTCCTCGTCTCCCTCTCACCCTCCCCCGCGCCCTTCACACGCAAGTGTGTGAAGCTTGGGAACAACCTTCACGAGGTCCGCCAACCACTTCTCCCATTTCACACGAACCGAGCTTGCTTCGCGGTCCCGCTTCAGCTCGATGTAGTCCTTGTCCTTGAGTGCCACCTCGAGGAGCTTGACCACGTACAGACAAGCCTGCTCGTCACTTTCGACCCCGGTTGCAGTGTTGGCGAGCTCAACGAGCTCGTCGTTCACTCTTGTCTTCTTGTCACTTGCCTCTCCCAAACGCCAGGAAGAGATGATCGTTTGAAAGAAGACCGTCGAAACTCCGTCTGGTGTCTGCGACATCAGAAGCAGGCGCACCGCGGCAGGAGTCGGCCACGATCTCCCATTCACGTTGTAGTGCTCGGTGTAGAGCCGCGCAGCCACGGTCAGGCGGTGGTGAGTGCGGTCGTGGCCGTCCACCGCGTTGTTGTCCGGCGCCTTTCCTTGACGCGCAACATCCCTGGTGACCCCGGTCCCCAACTTGGGGACTTTTTGCCCGTCTGGACTCTTCCTGCTCGCGCTCCATTGCCGCTTTTAGTGTCCGGCGACGTCGGGGAGGCGTGCACCGCCTTGACAACCGAGGAGTCGGCCCGCAACGAAGCCGACGACCGCATCGGGACGCCGACAGGAGCCCTGCGCGTTCCGTTGTTGTAGTACAATGAATGCCGATCACCTCGGAGAGGAGGGAAGTACCGGCCGTCCTAGCCGCTCGTGCGTCACCTGCTATGGGACTCGAGGTCCAGGAAGTCAGGCCAAACGAAACGCCAAGACAAACAGGCACGGTTTACTTGCCGGCGACGACGGTGCCTCCCACCGTCGTCGCCCTTTGTCCTAAAAGGGCGGAAACCGCTGCGCGGGGACCGGGGCCACTAGTTGGCCCGGTCCCGCGCTGCCAAATACCTACGATGCAGATAATTCCCTC
>Ga0114957_1002296_pt1 | contig 18565 bp, 16 predicted proteins | sample BantaG_FD_87175 | JGI IMG/M metagenome (GOLD analysis project Ga0114957, IMG submission 87175) | Marine algal microbial communities from Bantry Bay, Ireland - BantryBay_4 metaG | ecosystem: Host-associated > Algae > Red algae > Unclassified | place: Bantry Bay, Ireland | collected 2014-11-21 | reverse complement strand
TGAAATCTCATAAATCATAGACTAATCTGTTGCATTCTATGGAATTTAAAACACAATGATTGTCGTTATATTATTGTAAATTTACATTTCAAATCAAGTAATTCACTAAATGACTGCAAGACGATTATCTAAGTCTTTTTGGCAAAAGCCTGAAGGAATAGTTGGAGGTTTATTTCTAGTAGGTGCAGTAGCGCTAATTGGAATAGTGCTTTTTAATTTTGCAGCTGGGGTAATTGGTTTCTTGACCTCAACAATAGGAACTGTAGTTGGATTACTTACATTAGGTCTCATTGTATTTTTAGCTTTAGACTCAAGGACGCGTTCTGTAGTTGGATACATGTATCAATCTTTGATGAGATGGATTACCGGTATCTTTATTCGGATCGATCCAATGAGTATTCTCAACGGCTATGTTGATGATCTTAAGTATAACCTTAAGAAGATGAATATCCAGATTGGTAAGCTTCGTAAGGAGAAGCATAAGCTGATGGAACTCATCTATCTCAATAAAAATGAGATAAAGTCTAATATGGATATCGCTACCAAAGCAAAATCGGCTAATAACGAGAAGACTCTAATCCTTAAGACACGTAAGGCAGGTAGACTCAAGCAAAGTAATGTCAAGCTCGAAGAACTCCTCAAAAAGATGGAAGTCATGCAGAGAGTCTTGACAAAAATGAGAGATAACTCACATATCCTAGTTGTGGATATCGAAGACGAAATCAAAATTAAGTCAGCTGAACAAAAGGCCATTTTAGCCAGTCATAGCGCGATGAGATCAGCAATGAATATCATCAAAGGTGATAAAGATAAAAAGGCAATGTTTGATCAAGCTATGGAAGTGATAACCGATGATGTTTCTGTCAAGGTAGGAGAGATGGAGAACTTCATGGATATGTCTGAAGAATTTATGAATTCAATCGATGTACAGAATGGTATCTTCGAAGAGAAAGGAATGAAGATGTTAGAGGAATGGGAAAAGAAGTCAACTTCAATACTCTTAGGTGATGCCAAGCAAGACATCCTTAACGATGTAGAGAAAAATGACATCCTTGATCTCAATCCTTTAAAAGAAACAGTAAAAGTCAAAAGTAGTCATTCAACATCAAATGAATATGATGATTTTTTTGATGCTGATTAATATTACTGCTCAAGGGATAAATCAACAATTAAATATTAATAAACAAATACTTAGAATTAGATAAAATGGCAAAACGACTTACTACTTTTTCGAAACTCTTGATTACATTACTCATTCTAGCTTTGATCTTCTTAGGATTCAAATGGTTAGTGAGCAATACAGCACTTGGAGACATGGTCAATCAAGGACAGTCTACTCAGACTGAACAGACATCTGGGAATACATCGAAGTCTGGAGATAAGACAACAATCGTTGGAAAAAACAGTGATGGGAGTAAAAACTCAAATGCAAACAGAAACAAGAGTGGAGGAGATGATGATAACACTCTCAAAGTGCAACTCGTAAGTTGGGGTGGTTATGCACCAGGTCTTTACTTCAATGAAGGAGCTGAGGCTAACATCAACAGTAGATTTTATAAAGAGTATGGTTTCAAAGTTGACTTCAAATTAGAGAATGACTTAATTGTAGCACTGGATTCATGGTTGGCAGGAGAGTATGACGTGATCGTACAGACAGCTGATGCATTCCCACTCTACACGGCACCAGATGAGATCAATGCTGCTAACCCAAGAGCTTTTATGCAAGTAGATTGGTCTAGAGGTGGAGATGCGATTATCGTCAAGAGAGGCATTAAATCAGTCAACGACCTCAAGGGTAAAACGATTGCAGTAGCTGTACCATCACCAGCTCAGACACTTTTAATCACATCACTAGAGGCAGCTGGTCTAGACTATAATGATGTCAAGGTAATCAAGACTACGGATAATCTCAAAGCAGCAGAGCTCTTCAGAACAAATGATGTAGATGCAGCAGTTGTTTGGAGTCCAGATGATATCATTGCGACAAGAGATGTTCCAGGATCTTCTATTCTTCTCAATACCGAGAGCCAAACTAACGTGATTGCAGACGTTATGGTAGCAACACAAGATGTGATAGATAGCAAGAGAAAGATGTTCAACGACTTCTATGAAGGATGGATGAAGGGTGTAGCAGAAATGAACAATACATCAAATCAAGAAAAAGCAGCCAAGTATTTAGCTGAACTAAATGGTGTATCCAAAGATGATGCACTTGGAATGATGTCAGTAGTGAAGTGGACATCTCATGGCGATAATCTTAACTTCTTTGGTCTTAACCCCAGCTATAAAGGGATGACAGGTAAGGAGCTCTATACTAAGATGTCTAAGAACTTTGTGAAGACTGGTGATGCTGAAAAGACTGCACCTAGTTGGAGATCTGTAATCTATACAGGTGCTATCCAGAATGCTAGGGAACTTCAAGGAGCTAAGTATGCTGCAGAGAAGAGTAAAGTGTTTAAACCAGCCACTCCGAAAGATAAAATCGTAGCACCTATTGCTACCAAGCCAGTCAGTATCAGTTTCGCAACAGGTCAGCACCAACTGACTGCCAATGCAAAGACAATAATAGACCTTCAATTTGCTGAGGTAGCAAAGGCATTTGCAGGTACGAAGATTCGTATTGAAGGTAATACAGATAGTACTGGATCACTACAAAACAATATCAAATTGTCACAGAAGAGAGCTCAATCAGTAGCGAGCTATCTCCAGCAAGAGTATGGTCTGGATAGGAATAGATTCGTCATAATAGGAAATGGTCCTAACAAGCCAGTAGCTGGATGTGAGTCTAATGCAACAAATGAGTGTAAAGCAAAAAATAGAAGAACAGACTTTGAATTAATTCCAGGATAATTGCCTATGTCATGGATGTTTGAATTAAGAGGACCGGTATCTAAGAGTCAAAAGACCATTTTTGGGCTCATAGGTTTTGGGTTGGTATTGTTAATGTGGATAGCTGTGACATCTGGTAGCGATCCGATTGCTCCGCGTAATCTTTTACCAAGACCATTTGGGGAGTGTTATACACATACAATAGATGTAACTTATCAAGGCGCTAATGGCAAGACAGTTGTCGAGCAGCGAGATCAAACAGTGAATTCAGTATTTGGGTGTGCCTTCACCGACATGTATCGAGATAATAATATGATTCAGAATTTTTGTTTATCTATGGGCTTCAACCTAGGTGGTTATTTGAAAGCTATTATGTGGTCGTTACCTATTGCATTTTTAATTGGTTTAATTCCTTTGTTCAACGCATTATTCCAATCGCAGATTGATGCATATCGATTTGTTCCATTGACAGCGGTAACAAGTTTATTTCTACTGGTCTGGGGACTAGGAGCAAATATGAAAATCAATTTTTTGGCATTCGGTATTATGATTTATTTGGTCCCTGTGATTATTCAGAGGATTAAGGATGTAGATGATGTCTATGTCAAAACTGTATATACGCTAAGAGCCACCAAATGGCAGACAATTACAGCTGTGTATATCCCATCTGTCTTATCCAAGTTGATGGATGATGTGAGAGTGTTAACTGCAATCAGTTGGACCTATATCATTGTCGCAGAAGGAATGGCAAATCAAGGAGGACTAGGAACAATCATATGGACTAGTAAGCGGTTCGGTAGGCCTGACAAAGTGTTTGCAGTTTTAATCATTTTTATTTTGATTGGAATCTTACAGGATAGATTATTTATGTATTTAGATAAGAAGTTTTTTCCTCACAAGTATCAAATGACCGAGAAGTATTCTTCGGAACTGGTGAAGCAATCAATGGTTGAGATGTTGATAGACTTTGCGATAAAGACATTGATTTGGATTTGCTTAGGTGTCTATCTTGTTTTAGCACTCGATGAAATATTCAATCTAATTGGTGGACTTAAGTTACTTAGCTATTTGTTTGGTGATACATTATGGGTGATTCATGTCATATTTATTGGCATCATCGCCTATAAGGTCAAAGAACTCATAAAGCCAAGGATCAATGGAATCAGACAACCAGTAGCATCATCATGAGTATATTTCCAGAGACAACACTAAATAATATAGTCGAGCTCAAAGGCATTGGTCAAAGCTACGATGGCGGTGAGTCTTTCATCATCAAGCACTTAGACTTCCTTGTAGAAGACAAGCCAGATCAAGGTCAATTTATTGTAATCTTGGGAATGTCAGGATGTGGTAAGTCTACGTTGCTTCGATATATCGCTGGACTACAGCAACCTACAGAAGGAATAGTTTTGCTCAATGGCAATCCACCGGATAAAACTAACAGAGCTAGTATGGTATTCCAACAGTACTCATCTCTGCCATGGATGACTGTACTAGAGAATGTATCTCTTGCACTGAAATTCAAGGGAGTTCCAAAGGAAACACGTGAAGAGCAAGCAATAGAATTGATAGAACTAGTAGGACTGAAAGGACATGAGTGGAAGTATGCTCAATATCCAACGTTGTCAGGAGGTCAGTTACAAAGGGTAGCTATAGCAAGAAGTATCATTGCTAATCCTTCCATCATATTGATGGACGAACCATTTGGAGCATTGGATATCAGGACTAGACTCAATATGCAATTGCTTCTCTCAAATGTTTGGAACAAATTCCAAAGTACAGTGATCTTTGTTACACACGATATCCCAGAAGCAGTTTTTCTAGCAGATGATATCTACATTATGAAGTCAGCACCATCTCGATTTGTCAGACATATACCAATCAATCTCCCACTAGTCAGAACTCAAGAAACTAAGCGTGATCCACTTTATACTCAATTGGTCCATCAAGTTGAAGATGCAATGATGGAGGTCAGTGAGATGGGGTGATTTACTTCTTCTATACTTTTAAAATTGAATGTTCTACTGTTAAACATTTGCCTTGAGTATCCCATTATAATCAGTAATTAATAAGAGTAAGCACAACATATGTTGGATAATAATAAAGTTTTAGACCTTCTCAGAAAAGTAGTCAATCCCAATACAGGAAAAAATATTGTGGAGGATGGAAATATGCATGACTATCAAGTAAGAGACAATCGTGTCTCATTTACAATAGTGCTCCATCCATCAGAAGACAACCTTAAGATGCTTTATTCTGCCGAAGCAGAACAAGCTGTGAAAACTCAGTATCCTGATGCTGAAGTCTTGATCACTTTCAAAAAGCAACAACAAACCAGCTCATCACCTTTACCTCAAGTGAAAAATGTGATAGCTATAGCTTCTGGAAAAGGAGGAGTAGGGAAGTCTACTATCAGCAGTAATCTTGCAATAGCACTCAGCCAAATGGGACTCAAAGTTGGTCTAATGGATGCTGATCTTTATGGACCATCCATGCCAACGATGCTCGGTCTGAGAGGTGAGCGACCTCAAATTAGGAAAGTGGCGGATAAACCTAAGATGGTGCCAATAGAGAAATATGGAATTCACACAATCTCTATAGGATACTTACTCGAAGAAGAACAAGCCGTAGTGTTGAGAGGCCCAAGATTAGGAGGTATTATTAAGCAGTTTATCTATGATACTCTCTGGCCTGAATTAGACATCATGATAATTGACTTGCCACCAGGTACTGGAGATATTCAATTGACATTAGTGCAAACTCTGCCTCTCACTGGTGCATTAATGGTGACTACACCCCAACAGGTTGCAGTCGCTGATGCATACAAGGCAATGAATATGTTTAGATTGCCCAATGTCAATGTACCAATCTTAGGGGTAGTCGAGAATATGAGTTGGTTTACACCTGCAGAATTACCAGATAATAAATATCATCTCTTTGGTAAAGGCGGTGGAGAGAAGCTTGCCAAATTAGGTGAAAGTCAATTGATAGGGCAAGTACCTCTTGTGCAATCTGTCGGACAAGGAGGTGATAGCGGTCAACCAGCAGTCACCCAGGAATCTAATCTTGCAAAACCATACTTTGAAAAAATTGCATTAGCTTTTATAGATCAACTGAACGCAAGAAACGAAAGTTTACCTCATTCAGAAATTGTAAAAATTACAACAGGTTAAACTGAAAATGTCATTGATTTAACAACAATAATTAGAGTAAAGAGATAACCAATATTAGTCGTACCTTTGTAATAATGATTTCAACAGCTGAAAAACAAGAACTTTTAGAGGCAGTAGATAAAGCCTTGAATGATATCAGACCACATCTCGCAGTAGATGGCGGTAATATCGAAGTAGTAGAAGTCACTGATGACTTTACAGTCAAAGTAAAATGGCTTGGCAATTGTCAAACATGCTCTATGTCTGCAATGACAATGAGAGCTGGAGTGGAGCAGACAATCAAGCAAAAAGTCCCATCAATCAACAAAATTGTAGCAGTCAACGGAATACAGGTATGAGAGTTAAGGATAGTGATTGGTTACACCAGCGTATCCAGAATACTAAGAGTTTTCTCTGTGTTGGTTTAGATTCTGATATCTCTAGATTACCGCTAAGTGTATTGGATCATGACGACCCAGTATTTACATTCAATAAGGAGATTATTGATCACACCTTTGAATACTGCATCGCTTATAAGATTAACACAGCATTTTATGAAAGTATGGGAGTTAAAGGATGGGAGTCTTTGAAGAAGACTATCAATTATATTCCTAAGACCCATCTCATTATAGCTGATGCTAAACGCGGTGACATTGGAAATACAAGTCTCCAATATGCCAAAGCATTTTTTGATGCAATGAACTGTGATGCGATTACTGTTGCACCATATATGGGAGAGGATTCTATTGCTCCATTTCTGACATATAAGGATAAGTGGACGATAATATTAGGGTTAACATCAAATCAAGGATCATCTGACTTCCAAGTACTTAACACTGAAGGCGAGAGTAAAGTATACGAACAGGTATTGAGGAAGTCAAAAGAGTGGGGTACAACGGATCAAATAATGTATGTGGTGGGTGCTACTAAACCTGAGTATTTAGAAGATATTAGAAAGATCATACCTGATCACTTCCTCCTAGTACCAGGTGTAGGAGCTCAAGGTGGGGATCTCGAAGCAGTTTACAACTATGGAAAGAACAGCCAAGTTGGACTGCTTGTAAATTCTTCACGAGGTATCATCTTTGCTTCAAGTGATAGTGACTATGGAATTGCTGCTGGTAAAAAAGCACAAGTATTACAAAAACAAATGAAACAACTTCTCAATTCTTAATAGGTTGTTTCGAGTACCAGTCATCGACCTTACTTTTATTTATTGATTTTCTAGAAATTAAAAGATCGGATTATTCGCTGCTCTCCAGCAACCAGTCGATTAGAATGACAAAAGAGATGAAGTCATTATTAATATTAAATTTACTCATAGCTATAGTGTTGACAATTGCCAAGCGTTATAATAGAAGCAGCTTAACCTCACTCATTAACAATATTAATCTAAAGAGGATTGGATTGAATGGAGGTACTAAGCCATTGTCTTCTACTCAGATCATAGAACAGATGAGAGAAAGGATATCAGGATTTCAGTTGACTCATTGATAGACTTCTTGCAAAAAAAAGTTGGTGTCTAAAACTCCGAGACAAAATAATGCAAGGCAGCTAGTTGTGCAATTTACAAACAGTGGAAATGTCGTCTTTGAAAATTTACGAATATCTCAACGGATAAAATGCGAGAGTGTATTAATTTGACTGACCAAGAGTTAAGCAAGTTAAGATTACTTCTTGATAAGCTGTGTGGTTACGAGGTGAATGAGAGGGAGAATTCATTTGTTAGTGTTTAGGTGTATAGTCTTCATATGAGCTATATTTATAGGCTTCGTCAACTCCAAATCTGAGTTCCTTCATTACAGCTGGTGCTTCTTTATACCCTGGTGAGATTAATATTCTACTGTGTTCCTCATCTAACATCACAAATCCAGGATAGCCGAGTTGACCATTCAACAGGGAAAGGGCTAACTCGTGTACTCCTCGCTTCTTACCTGGTCTAAATATAAATTCATTACCATTATAAAGAATAGTTTCTGTTTGCTCAGCATCAAACTTTATTGCATAGTAGTTGGCATTGAGATAAGCAACTACTTCTGGCTCAGTAAACGTTGTCTTATCCATTTTCTTGCACCATCCACACCATTCAGTAGAAATGTTGATGTACATTTTCTTAGGTTCACTTTCTTGTAATTCCAAGGCTTCACTCCATGACAACCAATTGACTTGATTCTTTTGACTCTGTTGTCCATAAGTGAGTGATATGAAAGTGAATACAATCAGAAAAACTGATAGAACACTTTTGATAGTTAGCTCAATGTTATTCATGTAGTAAAGATAATCATATCAATAGGAGGTGTTCTAACATTAACTGAGTTTAAGACTTCAAAGGATATGAGTAAGCACTTAATTGTATTTTTATCACTCACAATTTTAGGATTTAAATGGTATAATTTTAATTTTTATTAACTGTGGAGTATCAGGTATAGGTAAGACTACTATTGATAATTATTTAGCTATTAGAATACAGGCTGACTTTCTGGATGCAGATGACTATTATCCTTAATTTAACATTGATAAGATGAGCAATGGCGTAGGCTTGACTGACACATATCTTGACGTCAATCTCAGCCGTGGATATTGAAGACAATAACTGCTGTGCATACATCGGGAAGGGTGGTGCTGGACACTTCGTTAAAATGGTTCACAATGGAATTGAGTATGCTGCGATGCAGCTTATAGCAGAAGTCTACGGAATATTGAAAAATGGAATACAGTACGACCAAGATCAAATATCAGCAATGTTTGATGATTGGTCAAATACAGAAAGTGAAAGTGATCTCCTGAGATCACTGCAAAGAACTATACAATGTGATGCACTACGACTAGCTTACAAGCAAGCAAGGATTATTAATCATCATCAAGGTTTTGCTCTCATCAGCCAAGCATCTTTGACTTGCGATTGGAACATCAATCTTTCAAAATTAGCAAGAATCTGAACTAATGGTTGTATTATATTTTAATCGATATAAAGAATCTCAATCACTTGCCAATGTCATACATGCTCAGTGGGACTACTTCGGGGCTCATACTTACGAATGTATTGATTCCCCAAGAAGCAAATTTTTTCATACAGAAAGGTAAAGCAACTATCAAGTCAATGAATATCATTTTGGTGGAACACTTTTAACAAAAGTGGCTCAAAATAATACCACAACTAATGCTTGCATTAAGTGATTCTGCTTGGCCTTTACCAGGAATGGTGACGATAGTTTGATGAGCTGCCTTGAAGATTTTATTTATTCCATTTCCTTCATTGCCGATAACAATGACACCTGGCTCTGGGTTTTTTATCTCACTAATATCGATTCCTTTAAGGTCCGCGATGTAGAGTGGTTTGTTGAATTCAGCAATGAATTTGGCTTGATCAATCACTTCGGATCTCACTCTTATAAATGCACCCATAGATGATTGGATGACTTTTGGATTGTCTCGCTTAGCACTGTGCTGAGAGTGATAGACCGTCTTGAGTCCATACCAATCAGCTAAGCGAAGTATTGTACCGACATTACCAGGATCTTGAACGTCATCAAGATAGATAGACCAGTCGTCAGAATAGGAAGTGTTGAGGTAACTGTCTCCAGTATAAATGAGCATAACTGAGGCATTATGATCGAGAAGAGTAAGCTCGGATAGGTCATCAGTCTCAGCAATCGCAATTGCAATATTACCTAATAGTTTGGCGTTTTCATCATACCATTCTTGAGTACAGATGAGGGTCTCAATAGCACTTGGTAGAGTATTGATTACTTCCAGGCAGGATTTCGGCCCTTCGACAAGGAATTTGTTATATTTTTGTCTGAACTTCCTCATATGAAGAGACCGAACAGATTTCTTAAGATTATTAGATAACATCGTTAAACTCACAACTCGATTATTAGACTTCAAAGATATCCTTTTTACGTCATAGTATTGCTTACTTGTATTGCTGCCATGAGTTGTAATACGACTAAGTATCTTGGTGAAGGTGAAAAGTTTCTCAGAGATAGCGAGATGACTTTTATCAAGTCAGAAAAGCAAAGTAATCTCAACCTTCTCGAATATGAAATAGAGGCTTTGCTCGAGCAGACTCCGAACTCTAGATATCTTTTTGTTCCATCTCGGTATTACTATTATCGCAATCAAGAAGCAAGTGATACGTTATGGTATAATCGTTGGATCAAAAAGAATGTAGCAGAAGTTCCAGCCATTTATTCACAAGAGTTGACAGAATTAACAACTCAAAACATTCAAAAGTATCTTGTAAATAAGAAGGGCTATTACGATGCACGTGTCTCTTATGAAACAATAGAATCAGATCAGTTTGTTTCTGTTGAGTATAAGATCGATCTTGGACTTGCATATCGTACGCAATCAATGATCTATATTGGTAATGATGATGAAGTAATTAGGATCTTGGCAGCTACTAAGGATAAGACTGTAGTCAAACCAGAAGAGCCATTAGATGCACTAACATTCGATGTAGAAAGACAAAGGATAATTGATGTCTTGCAAAATAATGGATATGCTGACTTTAATTCCAATTATATCAAAATCAAAGGTGATTCTACTGTCAATGAAAGAAGAGTGGAAGTCTTCTTCGAAATAGAAACACCACAAGGAAGCAGTAAGCATAAGAAGTACACAATTGGGGAGATAAATGTATACACAGACTTTGATCAATCTGATATCAATACTCCAGATTCTTTGTTTGTAATGGAACTTGATGGTAAGTACTTCCACCGAAGTAATAGTGAGTTTGTGGTCAAGCCAAATACTATTAACCGAGGTATCGCCTTCAAGTCAGGAAACTTATATAGCAGAGAATCTTACAATCAAACAATTCAATCCTTGGGTAACTTAAGCGCTTACAAGTTTGTAAGGATTTCGCCCAAAGTGAATTCAGAGAATGGAAGTGTTATTGATTATGATATTTACCTCACAGCCTATCGACATAAATGGATAGTCGATGTGGGGAATGACATCTTCTATAGTACAGTCAATGCTGTTTCTAGACGACAACTTGGATTGTCTTTAGGAGGGAGTTTGAGTAATCGTAACTTTCTAGGTGGAGGTGAGACTTATCGACTAAATGCTGAAACTGGTTTTGAATTTGAGTTAAACTTAGATTCACTCAGGAACAATTCATTTACCAATACATTTAATATAGGCCTTCAGAATGAGTTGAGATTTCCAAGACTTGTCGATGTTACAAAGACCTTCTCGACAATGCAGAAGCTTAATATTATCTCGCTTAATCGTTATCAACGAATTAAACGTAAGGCTCAAACTTCCGTCTCATTTGGTGCTGGATTTCAGCGGATCATTCGATTCTATGATGTAACATCGATTACAGCTGCTTATGGATTTGATATTCAGTCGTCTAATCGACGAACCATTTTTAAACAGTTTGGTGTCGGTCTTTTTCTCTATGATATTAAAAAAGACTTTCAGGTAGTTATACAAGATAATATTTTAATTCAAAAGAGTCTTTCTAATAACCTCTTCACTGGATTTCTCTTTAGTGAACTCAATCTTGTATGGACTAAACCTCCTGACAAACTTGGGGTTTCTAGAAGGATCAATATGAGTTTCGAAACTTCTGGATTGGAAGTCTTTCTGGCCAATTCATTATTTGCAGATGACCCATGGTTGATTCCAGGTGCTGCTGGACAAGATGATATTGACTTTGCTAACTTTGTGAAATACTCATTTGATTACCGCTGGTATCGTGAGCTAAATCCTCGTAATCAGATTGCTTTTAGAGCATTTGTTGGATTTGCTCTCCCATATTACAATGACGAAGCTGTACCATTTATCAAACAGTTCTATGTGGGTGGTCCCAATGGTATTAGAGCTTGGCAGCCACGTGAACTTGGTCCTGGAGCATACATAGAAACATCAACGATTACAGATAGGCTCTTTTACCAAACAGGTGACTTTAAATTGGAATGGAATTTAGAATATCGAACTGACCTCTTCTATATTTTTGAAGGAGCACTCTTCATAGATGCTGGTAATGTGTGGACTCTCACTGATGATGTGCAACGACCTGGCAGTAAGTTTGGAGCAGATTTCTTTACGCAGATTGCTGTAGGTGCAGGTTACGGTATTAGGATTGACTTCAATTATTTTAATTTGAGATTTGACTTTGGTTATAAACTACTTAATCCGTATGAGGATGACAACGGTTCGAGATTGGTCGATCTGAAGAGTCAGAGTTTACTTGGTAATGTCAATGTTGCAATCAATTATCCATTCTAATGAGAGCATTCCACTCTAGGTAAATGTATTCATACCGATTCCTTTTTGCTTTACTGTCTTCTTTCTACTTTTGTAGGTATGCATGTAGCCTTATTTGATTCTGGTATTGGTGGACTCACTGTCCTCCATAAAGCGATAGAGATACTTCCTTATGAGAATTATATCTACTACGCTGATACTGACCATGTACCCTACGGCACCAAGACTAAAGACCAAATTACAGATCATGTCAATCATGCGGCAAAGTTTCTTAGTCAATTTGATTTGAAGGCCTTGGTATTAGCCTGCAATACAGCAACTAGTGTGGTTGTTCGAGAATTGCGCAAGCGTTATAACTTTCCAATCATTGGTATGGAGCCAGCAGTCAAGCCTGCGATCACTCAATCGAACAAGAGGGTATTAGTTTGTGCTACCGAACGTACACTTCAAGAAGAAAAACTCCACAATTTAATCTTGGATCTTGATGCTGATACAAGAGTAACACTACTGCCATTACAAGAACTTGTTCAGCTGGCAGAAGACTCTAAATTTGAATATTTTGAAGTACAGCCTGTATTGGAAAGGTCACTTGGTGGTATTGACTGGCATGATTACGAATATCTTGTGCTTGGATGTACACATTTTTTGTTTTTTAAGGAAGCATTCTCATACTACTTGCCACCTTGGATCAAGATTATTGACGGAAATGAAGGTACTATATTACATCTCAAGTCTGTCATTACACCACAACCTACACCAACACAATTCCCAATCAAGTATTATCAATCGGACAGAGAAAGTGAGTCAGCTTACTTTGAACAGTTTCTCAAAAAGTTGGATTCATAGAAGTGTACGATTAATATTTGGCTTACCGTTCTCCAAAAATCAAACTCCCGATTCTTACCATATTAGATCCATGCTTGATTGCAATTTCATAATCGCCAGACATTCCCATGGATAATGTCTCAAAACCCATTATCTTATACTTATCTCTTATCCTATCAAAAGCTTGCTTAAGTGTACTAAACTCCTCTGCAACTTGATCTTGGTCGCTTGTAAATGTTGCCATTCCCATGAGACCTTTAATTTTCAGATTGGGGTATTTTCCTTTTGAGTAATTTTCGATTATTTGACTTAGCTCATGAATTTCGAGTCCTTGTTTTGCTTCTTCTGTTGCAATCTTTGGCTGGAGTAAGATGTTTGTGACTACATCGGCTGTAAGACTTCGTTTTTGGATTTCCTCAATCAACGACAAACGATCTACTGAATGGATCAAGCTGGCATGAGGGATAAGTTTTTTTACTTTATTTGACTGGAGTGACCCAATAAAATGCCACTCAATATCAGAGGGCATTTCAGCCTTTTTTGAGACGAGTTCTTCTACTCTGTTTTCACCAAAAATTCTTTGCCCACGAGCATAGATTTTCTTAATCTGAGACACTGGTTTAGTTTTTGATACTGCGACGAGTGTGGCATTATTTTTTTTGAGGTATGTTACGAGATCTGAATATTGCATTTACCTTGAGTAAGATTAATTATAATGTGAGGATTTGTCCTTGTGCACATGTGTGTAAATGCAAATCTGACTCAATTGGTTTTCTTCTTTAGAGATATCGTCAATAGATTTGACTTTTTGTTATACATTTGAGACTATGTCACACATTGTAGCTCCTTCGTTATTAGCCGCCGACTTTCTTAATCTTAAGAGAGACGTCTCATTAGTCAATCAGAGTGAAGCAGACTGGCTCCACTTCGATGTTATGGATGGCGTCTTCGTCCCTAATATTTCATTTGGGCAACCGATACTCAAGCCCGTAGCCAAGCACTGCACTAAAGTAGTAGATGTCCATTTAATGATTGAGAGACCAGAGCTTTATGTTGAGGAGTTTGTAGAGTTGGGAGCAGATTATGTTTCATTTCATGTAGAAGCAACTCGACACGTTCATCGGACTATCCAACTGATAAAAGGAGCAGGAGGTAAAGCTGGATTAGCGCTGAACCCACATACACCTGTCGAAGCAACTTTCGATGTGTTAGAAGACCTTGATCTTGTCGTCCTAATGTCAGTTAACCCCGGCTTTGGTGGACAAAAATTTATCTACCGTACTCTACACAAGATAGCTGCGTTAAAGGAAGAGATTATAACTCGAAATCTTGATGTTCAGATTGAGATTGATGGTGGTGTCGGTCTCCATAATGCAGAAAAAATCTTACAAGCTGGAGCAAATGTATTAGTGGCGGGGTCAGCAGTCTTTAAATCTGACGATCCAACTGATACGATTTCACGATTGAAAAACGTAGGTATTGAAAATTTACACTTCTAGACTCTATAGCACATTTGTTCTTTTCTTTTTCTTGGTAATTCACTTATCAAGTCAGACTACATCGGTCCAAGGAACTGTAACTGATATTGATACCGAAGAAGTAATTGACTTTGTTACTGTCTACGAGAAGGGTACAAGTAATGCCGTTGAGACAAATAGTAATGGCTATTATTCAATAGACATTTCTGTTGACGGTAGCCACACTCTCGTATTGAGTAGGATTGGTTATACTGATACAGAGGTGATAGTGAGAAATGTTGCAGTTGGTCGTACTCGTATTATCAATGCTGCCATCGTACCGCAAACATCTGATGTAGAGATAGTCATCAGAGACTCAAGAATTGAAGACCTCGGTGTAGTTACTGAGACGATGGATGAATTAAAAAAGCTTCCAACATCAACTGGTAACTTAGAAAGTGTATTACCTCATATTGCTTTAGGTGCATCAGGAGGTAATGGAGGTGAACTGAGTAGTCAATACAATGTCAGAGGAGGGAATTATGATGAGAATCTTATTTATGTCAATGACTTTGAAATCTTTAGACCTCAACTGATCAGATCAGGACAGCAAGAAGGCTTGACCTTTGCTAACATAGATTTGATTAGAGATTTATCTTTTTCATCTGGTGGCTTTGAAGCAAAGTATGGAGATAAGATGAGTAGTGTCCTTGATGTTAGGTATAAGAGACCTGAGAAATTTGCAGGTTCAGCATCTGCGAGTTTACTCGGTGGATCAGCACATCTAGAAGGTAAGTCTGATGTCTTTGGTAAGAAGCATCCATTACGAATACTCGTCGGGGCAAGATACAAGACTACCCAGTACTTACTCAATTCACTTGATGTGCAAGGGGAGTATACACCCCAATTCTTCGATGGGCAGGCATATCTGACTTATGATATGAATCAGAATTGGCAACTTGCAGCTATAGGAAATTACAATACAAGTGCTTATAACTTTATTCCTCTTTCTAGTAGTACTGGAGTTGGTTTGATTGGCTTTGCTCTCAATCTCTCTACTGTATTTGAAGGAAGTGAACGAGATGCATTTGTCAATGGGATGGGAGGTGTTTCAATGACGTACCTTCCTAACAGAGCTAAGAATCCATTGTACCTCAAGTTTTTAGCTTCAGCATATAATTCTGAAGAGTCTGAGACATTTGACATCTTAGGATTTTATAGATTAGCTCAAGTAGAGACAGATCTCTCAAGTGATACTCAAGATGAACTCGCAATTCTTGGTGTAGGTACACAGCATAAATATGCACGTAACTATCTTCAAAGTCGTATCTATAATATCCAACATAAGGGTGGTTACGAATACCAGATAGGAGGGTCTGACCAAAATACTCACTTTATCCAATGGAGTGTCAAGGGTCAAGTGGAGAATATTGCTGATGAATTGATAGAGTGGGAGAGAATAGATTCCGCTGGCTACAGTCTACCATTCAGTCAATCAGAGGTACTCCTTACTAACAGTATCTATACTGAGAATGATATCCAGACCTACCGTTCGACAGCATATGTTCAAGATACATACACTAAGGTCAAGCCTGATGTATCAGAGCTGAGAGTGACGCTTGGTACACGGTTTTCACATTGGACATACAACAATGAATTTTTAGTCAGTCCAAGGTTTCAATTACTTTATAAGCCACTCAAGGCAAAGGCAGATATTGCTTACAAAGTTGCTGGAGGTGTCTACTATCAACCACCATTTTATAGAGAGCTTCGATTTGCGGATGGGAGTCTCAATCCTGGTAATATCAGTGCACAACGATCTTTGCATTTTGTGACAGGGTTATCTCTGAATTTTCCATGGTTGAGGATTAGTGATCAACCATTTAAGTTCATTGCAGAGGCCTACTATAAAAAGCTAGACAATCTCATCTCTTATGACATAGACAATGTCAAAATTAGATACAGCGGAGTCAATGATGCAAGCGGATATGTACTAGGTCTGGACATGAGAGTTAATGGTGAGTTTGTTCCAGGTGCAGAGAGTTGGATCAATGTGTCTATCTTGTCTGCTCGAGAAAGTTTAGATGGAGTACAACATCTAATAAGAGAAGTTGGAGAGACAGTAGATCGAGAACTCAACACTGTACCAAGACCTACGGATAGGAGAGTCAATGTCTCAATGTTCTTCCAAGATTACCTGCCTGGTAATGAAAGGTTCAAAGTACAAACTAACCTCAACATTGGAAGTGGACTCCCTTTTGGGTTGAATGGGAATAACGTAATCTCTCGTAACACATTTAGGTATAAAATTTACCATCGAGTAGATATGGGTTTTTCTTATTCACTTTGGGATGAGAGTCTCCGTGACAACAAGCCAGACCATTGGTTAAGAAGGACAACTAATACTTCGATTAGTCTTGATGTATTCAATCTTATGAATGTGAGGAATGTAGCCACCAATACATGGATAAAAACGATTTATAATACCCAATATGCTATCCCTAATTTCCTGACAGGTAGGCGATTAAGTTTGAGGTTGAGAGTTGAATTCTAGATTGTTTCGTTATTGTCAATGCGTAGAATTAAAGTTGCATATCTTTGTGTAGCGATTGAAGCCAAACTTAATTATGCACCCTAAACTTATTGACGATGATCAGTTACTATGTACTGCGGGACAATGTACTACAGACTACAGATGTAGCGGCTTCAGCACATTGGATTCATCTCTGTCCTCCATTAGAACCTAATGAGATAGACGAACTCTCGAAAAGTGCCGATATTCCTTTGGACTTTTTCGTTGATTCACTTGATATCGATGAGAGATCTAGGTACGATAGAGAAGACGGCACTAAGCTTATCCTCCTCAATACTCCAGTTCTTAATAACGAACTTCGAGATAATCAAGCTATCTATATTACAGTTCCGATTGGAATCATTATACAAGATGAAATCATCTATACCGTGTCACAAATAGATAACCCAATTATTGATAAGTTTATCACTCAGAAAGTCAGGGGTTTCGACCCACTTGATCACACTAAGTTTATCCTCAAGATATTTCAAGAGAGTGTACTCTCATACCTCGACGCATTGAAGAAACTTAATCTAAAGAGAAATCTCATTGAGCAAGAGCTCTTTAATAGTAGTCGGAGTTCAGAACTTAAACAATTATTAAGAATAGAAAAGTCTCTCGTTTACTTTGTCAATAGTCTTCGTGCCAATGATCTCTTGATGTTAAAGATGAAGCGGACAGACTTTCTTAAGATAGCTGGGATAGAGTATTATGAAGATCTTTTCGAAGATATTATCATTGACAATGGACAGTCATTAGAAATGTCAAATGTCTATACTAATATCTTAAGTGGAACAATGGAGGCATATGCATCAATTATCAGTAATAATATGAATGTATTCATTCATAGACTGACTATTATCACCATAATCTTGATGGTTCCAACATTGGTTGCAAGTTTCTACGGGATGAACCTAGATCATTTGCCGTTTAGTAAAAGCCCATTTACATTCTACTTTTTAATTCTATTTTCTATCATACTAGGAATGTTTCTGATTTGGTTTTTCCGTCGTGCTCAACAAAATATCAAGTAGGAGTGTAGTCTTAAAGCTAAAAGCGACACGTTGTCACTTATTTCAGTAGATTAGATCACAATGTATGTCAATATATTGCTTGGCAAGTCTTAACTTGGCAATCTAAAATTTTGCTTTAGTGGGAATTCAACAAATTGTATTTATACTCGTCGCTGGAATTGCATTCTTTTTTGCTTTCAAGCAATTTGCACGTATCCATAAGACTATCAAACTTGGTAAAGATTATGATACATCAGGTGATACTGCTGAAAGGTGGAAATCTACCTTGCTGATAGCTTTTGGACAGAAGAAGATGTTTAAACGATGGATCCCAGCTCTCCTGCATGCGTTTATCTATGTAGCATTTCTATTTACTCAAATAGAGTTGATAGAGATACTCATTGATGGTGTCTTTGGTGTCCATAGGTTCTTTGCAGTCGGCTTGGGTGTATTTTACACATTGATCATTAATACTATTGAGATACTATCCTTCCT
>Ga0114957_1002295_pt1 | contig 18571 bp, 8 predicted proteins | sample BantaG_FD_87175 | JGI IMG/M metagenome (GOLD analysis project Ga0114957, IMG submission 87175) | Marine algal microbial communities from Bantry Bay, Ireland - BantryBay_4 metaG | ecosystem: Host-associated > Algae > Red algae > Unclassified | place: Bantry Bay, Ireland | collected 2014-11-21 | reverse complement strand
CGGAATAGAACACCTCTGCATCTATCGACTTGAGCTTACGTGGGACTGCCCACTCAAACCATAAATACCATAGGAAGGGATGCCGTGAAGGTGGTGAGAGCACGTGCGGAATCACATTGTCTGCGTAGATGAACTGCTGGTCGAAAGGCCTATCAAAAAAGAAATGAAATTCATCTTCTGGGTGTGACAGTACCATTCGCCGGGTCGTCTCGTGGATGTAACGGCCTATGCCGAGCAGGTTGCCTTGAAGCAGGAGTCGTGTATTTACAGCGATCTTCAAGGCTGTGAATTTACATAAATGTGGTTTACCGAGAACAATTTTGTTGACCCTTGGGAATGGCTGGCTTTGTGTTATTGTAAGTGAGTTATAACTGCTAAGTTTGGCTGATAATGAAACCACAAAGACAAGATATAGATAGATGAGCAAGTGGATCCTCAAAGCAGTCGTGCAGAAGGCCATTTCTTTTCTGCCTTATAGGAACAGGATAAATCTGTGGTTTCAGAGAAACGTGACTAAAGGCGTGACTTTATCAGATGAGCATTTTCAGTGTAAGATTGAGCATGCCAGAGATCATATCGAGTTTTTGTCTGAGAATATTGTGTATGATAAGCGGGATAGTACGATACTGGAATTAGGAACTGGCTGGTATCCTATAGTGCCCTTATGCCTGTACTTGTCGGGTTATGAGAAAATCATCTCGGTTGATCTTAATTCTTGGCTCAAGAAGGAGGGGCAGTTTGCGGCCTTGGAAGGCATATTGAAATTAGAAGCTGAGGGTAGCTTGAAGAACTATGTACCAGAAGTGGATGAGGATAGGATGTCAAAGCTGAAACAACTATGGGCAAAAAAAGAGTCGATAACTTATGATGAGTTCAATGCAACCATCCATCTGGAACCTCGGGTAGAGAATATTATCATGACAAAGCTTGCTGATGATAGCATAGAATTCATCTGCTCCAATAATACCTTTGAGCATATCTATCCTGCTCCACTCAGAGCTATCCTCGCTCAGATGCAGCGCTTGCTCAAGCCTCAAGGTAGTATGAGTCATTTTATAGACATGTCAGATCATTTTGCCCATTTTGATAAAAGTATTACAGTCTATAACTTTTTGAAATTTTCCAAGAGCCGTTGGAAGTTATTGGATAATGCAATACAACCGCAGAGCAGATTGCGATTTTCTGAATATAAGCAGATGTATGTAGAGTTGGGTTTAGACATAAGTAAAGAGTTCGTCCGTCCTTATGAGTTGAGCCTTTTAGATAAGGTCAAGTTGCATAAGGATTATGAGGATTTTGATAGAGAGGATGTGGCGATTTTGCATGGGTATCTGATTACGCATTGATTGTTGTTCCTTGTCTCTATCAAGATGGAAGTTGGAAGTAAATTCAGTGTTTTGAAATTAATCTAACAGACTGTCCTAATTTTGGGGGGAACTACAGGATTATCAAGCAGAATTCCTAGAAGCATTGATATTCCCATACAAGGACCTCACCACTATCTTATCGTACAATTCTTGATAATCAGAGCCTCCACTTATCTTCTGCAAGGCATACTGCTGAATGACCAAAAGCGGCAGGACAATATTTTCTCTCATCAGAATTGACTGCTTGGAGATGGGCTCTTCTTGCATCAGTGAATCGTAGTCCGCGATCTCTAATATTAATTTCTTAGATAAGTCATATTCATCCTTCAGTTCTTGCCAGAAAGATGAGAATTCTGGATCATCCTTAATATATGACGTCAGTTCAAAATAGGACTTGGTTAGAGACATCATACTATTCAACATCAAAGCCCTGAAAAATGGCACATCTTCAAACAAGGCTTTGGCTTCATGGAATCTACCAGTATCCTTCATCGATTGTAAGGCTGTGCCTATGCCATAGTAGCCCGGCACATTCTGCTTCAACTGACTCCAAGATCCGACAAAAGAAATCGCACGCAGGTCTTTGAGTTCGAGCTTGGCTTTATTGCCCCTCTTGCCAGGACGACTACCTATCTTGGCTTTCTTGTAGTAGCGTAGGGTGCTTTTCTTTTCAAGATAATCTATGAATTTCTCATGATTCTTGAGAGCCGTATATTTCTTGTAACTACTATCTGCCAGCTCCAGGATCAATTGCCTATTTTCTTTTGATATGTCTTTAGTCATGTTAGAGATACCTGCGGTGATCATTTGCTCAGAATTATGCATAAATTGTTCCTTGGTGCCATACGTACTGGTAATGGTCTGTCCTTGTATCGTAAGGTGTATTTCCTTATTTGAAATATTTCTGCCTTGAGCAGCATAGAAACGATGCGTCTTACCACCACCCCTTGCCGGCGGCCCACCTCGCCCGTCGAAAAATATCACATCATAGCCTTGCTCACTACAGATCTTCGTCAATCTTTCTTTAGTCAAGAAAATGGACCAATTGGCCTTGAGGTATCCACCATCCTTGGTGCCATCAGAAAAGCCTAGCATGATCGTCTGGGTCGCTGCTCGTCGCCTCATATGATCGGCATAGAATTTCATGTCGAACAAGCTTTTCATGATGGCCGATGATTCTTCCATACCGATCATAGTCTCGAAAAGTGGGACTATGTCAAAGTTTATATCTTCTGGCTTATAGCCGCACCATCTGAATAATGCATGGACATACAGTACAGAAAAAATATCTTCTGAATTACTGATGATGTATCTGTGGCAACCCTCAATACCGTTTCGATCTTGTATGTCTTTTAATTGCTTGATATTGACGAGTGTATCTTTCAGGGTATCATGAGAACATTGTACATCATCCAGGTTCAGATTATCTTCAGTTAGGATCTTGATTAACTCTGCATCACTTAACTCCGAAATTTCCTTTTTGATTATACCCTTCGATAGCAGTATCTCCTCTATGAGTTGGTGATGTACACTGTGATCTTGGCGTATGTCTAGACTGGCAAAGTGAGATTTGAAAATATTCAGCTTGTCGATAAAATTATCCACTTCGGACAAGAATAGATTTTGATACTTTTCGGTGATCAAGTCTCGTATGACTTTCATGGACTGCAGAATCTCTGTAAGTGGTATCGTCGCTGACTCATCGAACATTGCTTCATATAATAAAGCTCTGACTTCAGATAATTCTTCAGCCACACCCTTGAAGGTCAATCGAGCCTGTAGGTTTTTGACATTATTATAATAGCATTTGGCAATAGCCATTCTTAATTCATCCGCCACTTGTCTGGTCACCTCTGCCGTCACATAGGGGTTACCGTCACGATCACCACCAGGCCAGAATCCCAGCATGACCAGATTTGGATTGTCACACTGTCTTTCATTGAAACCTGCTTTTATATTTCCATAAAGTGTCGCTATGGAATCATAGTAAACTGTCCTAAGGTAGTAGATGATATTCCTTGCCTCATCTATCGGCGTGGGTTGCTTGTTGTTCAGTAAGGAAGTGAGTCCCAGTTGGCGCAGTAAGGTGTCGACCTCTTCTATCTGGTTCTCATTGATGGCAAGCCTTAATCTTTTTATGATCTCCAGTACACTAGGTGGATAGAACTGAGTCGGATGAGCTGTAAATACTATCCTGGCACTGAAGCTATTGATCTTATCGATGGCTGCTTTCCTCAGCGCCTCAGAAGTATTGGATGCGCCAAAGAAATCTTTGACCTTCAGGTAGGTACCTCTTGCATTCAATTCTGAAAAAGCAGCATCCTCGACGCTGTCAAACAAAACTACTTGTCGCTCCACAAACTGAATGACACCGAACATATAATCTATCTGCTTCTTCTCATCCTTAATGCCCATGGTATGTTCAAAAAAGTTGCCTAATATTTCAAAAGGCTTTTTGCCGTGCTTTAAGTCCTTTTTACATACCTGCGCTAATAACGGTATTGTGGAACCAATAGCATTGACATCGCTATAAGGCAAGTTGAGAAATAAGCTGTTATAGAGGTTGAATTTGTTGTTGACCAATCGATTAAATTGCTCTAATCTGTCTGAAACTGTCTTTGTCTGCATAGTCTACAAATTAAACCATCTATTGCTTAAGTAACTAGTATTGTAAGGGCTTTTCTTCTATTAATTTCCCCGCAAGAAAAGTATGACTATACCTAATTTGTCATATAGCTCTTTGCATCTCTTGGAGATGTGTAAAATAACGCCTACCCTTATGTGTTAGGGATTAGAAGGGTATCGGTTCAGGTTCATTATAACTATGGGTATATTTAGTTGCTGAATTACCTTAGAGTTTGACTTCATTATAATCAGAAGATATGCGCAATACTATTTTTTCGATATTTATTACAGTTGCTCTTTTTACTCAGCTTAAGGCTCAGGCTCCAATCTACAGCAGTGAATCTGTCCATCATCCTCAGATTGCCAAGAATGGTATGGTTGCTACTCAGCATCCCTTGGCGAGTGCAGTCGGGCTGGATATTCTGAAGCAAGGTGGTAATGCCGTAGATGCGGCGGTAGCAGTGGGGTTTGCTTTGGCAGTGGTGCTGCCGAGAGCTGGAAATTTAGGTGGTGGAGGGTTTATGTTGATTTATGTGAATGAAAAAAATGAATCCACTGCAATAAATTATAGAGAGATGGCGCCAGCAGCTTCAGTAAGGAATATGTATCTGGATGAATCAGGTGCGGTAGATAATGAAAAGTTCAATCACAGTTATCATTCTGTAGGTGTTCCAGGCACAGTTGCAGGTCTGGTGCATGCGCAAAAAAAATATGGTAGTCTTACTTTGAAAACTGTAATGGCTCCAGCGATAAAATTAGCTGAAGCGGGATTCGCTATTACTTATGATCTGGCGGCTGTACTACAGAAATATGAGGAAAGACTGAAACGATGCGATCATACCCGAAATATTTTTTACAAATCAGATGGCTTTTATCAGTTTGAAGATATATTGGTACAGAAAGATTTGGCCTGGAGCTTGCGGCAGATAGCTGCAGAGGGTAGGGACGGTTTTTATAGTGGAGAATTGGCTACTAGGATGGTGAATGATATTCAGAATAACGGTGGTATAATGACTATGGATGACCTTAAAAACTACAAAGTAGATGAAGTCGAAGTTGTCAGTGGGACCTATCGGGGTCATACCATACAATCCATGCCGCCGCCGAGTTCAGGAGGGGTGCACGTGATACAGATGCTTAATATTCTGGAACATTTTCCAATAGAGATATTAGGGCATAATTCTGCGGCGACTATCCATTTGATGGCAGAAGCCATGCGTCTAGCTTATGCAGATAGAAGTGAACATTTAGGGGATCCTATTTTCTGGAAGGTGCCTACGCAAGGGATTACCTCCAAGGCTTACGCAAAATCATTGGCTCAAAAAATCAATATATTTTCAGCAACAAATTCAGTCGAAGTGAAGCCTGGGCCTGCGACAGATTACGAGAGTGAGGAGACCACGCATTTTTCTGTGATGGATAGAGATGGTAATATGGTCTCCAATACCTATACTTTGAATTTCAGTTTTGGATCAGGCTTAGTCGCGGAAGGAACAGGTATTTTACTAAATAATGAAATGGGTGATTTCTCTGCCAAGCCAGGCTCTGCCAATGCCTATGGTCTCATAGGTGGTGAAGCTAATGCGGTGCAGGCAGGTAAAAGGCCACTCAGTTCCATGACACCAGTTTTTCTATTCGATCAGGGAGGTGAGCCTATAATGGCGACGGGAAGTCCTGGCGGTAGTCGTATCATAACGACGGTCTTACAGATTATAATGAATGTCATCGATCATAAGATGAACATTGCAGAGGCTACCCATGCCACTCGCATACATCATCAGTGGTATCCTGATATCTTATACTACGATGGTTTTCTGAGTCCGGATACGCAGAATATTTTAGCATCAAAAGGGCATAAAGTTAAGAAGCGAGCGGCAATGGGCAGTACGCAAACACTGATGAGAAGTGGCGATTATATATTAGGCTCTTCAGATCCAAGAAGACCAGATGGGATGACGATCGGATATTAATAGTTCTGAATTGTGCATTTCGAATATATTATCTTTTCTAATCTGAAAGTGCTAATTGGTTGATCATCAAATCTTTAGGCATTTGTCTCGCTCACGGGCTTTCCCCAGCCGAGACTGATGTTTCGGTTCTCTCACTTCTAAGGTCTATTAAGGACCTTGGATGTAGCTTTGGCTGCACAATTCGTTTATGTTATAAAACATAATTTATCGGTTACCGATAGGTAATGAAAACAAGTAGACCTTGCTTTCAAGAGAGGTGAACCTCGACAACAGTCGAGGCATTGGTTAAAAATTCAAGGTTGGCCACCCATCCGCTTTCGCGATTCTCTTCCTTAGAGCTTTCAGCTCTATCCGCCGATGTGGAATCGGTTGTTCCTATTTCTTAACGAACTTTAGATTCAAAAAATAGATTTCAAATTATATCTTGAGAATTGAACTGAGTAATGCAGCTCCATACAGCAGAACTGGTAGCTTGCTAGTCTCAGACAATCATTACCTTAGGGTTCTGATCCATTAAGATATCATGATGCAAACTATTGACCGCTGGGCTTCAGCTTTTTCTTCTTTCATGTGGGGCTTGCCTTTGCTGTTCTTATTGGTCGGTGGTGGTCTGTATTTTTTGATTCTTTCTAGATTTCTTCCCTTTCGATATTTTGGGCATGCAATTTCCGTGTTGCGTGGCAAGTATGATGATCCGAACGATCCAGGTCAGATCAATCATTTTGAAGCCTTGGCAACAGCGTTGGCGGCTACGGTAGGTATGGGTAATATAGCTGGGGTTGCGGTGGCGATTTCCATAGGTGGTCCTGGAGCTGTATTCTGGATGTGGGTGAGTGGCCTGATAGGGATGAGTACTAAGTTTTTTACCTGCACCTTGGCTATTATGTATCGAGGAAAGGATAGCGCTGGCGAGATTCAGGGTGGACCTATGTACTTTATCACAGAAGGCCTGGGCAGAAGGTGGAAGCCTTTAGCTATTTTTTTTAGCTCGGCTGGGCTAGTGGGTGCTCTGCCAGCTTTCAATGTGAACCAACTCACTCAAGCAATTCGTGATATTCTTTTAGTTCCGAGTGGAGTGGATGTGGGTTTTTCCACCGATATCGCTACGGGTGTGATCTTGATGGTTATAGCAGGTGTTGTGATATTGGGAGGGCTACAAAGAATCAGTCGAACGACTGCTCGGCTGGTGCCCCTGATGGTGGCCTTATATTTTCTTGCAGTGATCCTTATACTGATCATCAATGCCAAAGAATTACCCGGTTATCTTGTTTTGATATTTACAGATGCTTTTACTGCTGAGAATTTCAAAGGTGATCCTATGCTAGGTGGCGTAGTGGGTGCTCTGATCATTACCGGTATCAAGCGTGGGGCTTTTTCCAATGAAGCGGGGATAGGTACAGCACCTATGGCACACGGCGCTGCTAAGACTAAAGAGCCTGTGCGGGAGGGTCTGGTGGCTATGCTGGGACCTTTTATAGACACCTTGGTCGTCTGTACGATGACTGCTTTAGCCATCTTGACTTCAGGTGTATGGCAATCGAGTGAGAAGAATGGCGTCAGTCTGACTTCCAATGCCTTTGCAGAAGCATTGCCGGGTATCGGTGAATATCTGCTGCTAGTATGTATCGCTATTTTCAGCATATCTTCTTTGTTCTCTTATTCCTATTATGGATCCAAGTGTGCTGGTTATTTATTCGGTGCTCGGAACAAGCATTGGTACAATTATCTCTACTTACTGAGCATCTTAGCCGGAGCGACCTTATCTCTGGATATCGTCATAAATTTCATAGACGGGTCTTTTGCGCTGATGGCCATACCGACTATGATTGCAACAGTCATAATGGCCCCTAGAGTTATGAAGGAGGCGCGCATTTATTTCGGCAAATATGTAAAGCACTGATATTGAGGTATTAATGTATGTAAGACATATTTCTGTGTCGGCTATTTGCTAATTATAGGGCGGATAGGTTCCGTGGCATTGTAATTGTCCTTAGATATATACATTCTTCCCAAAGAATATTGTTACTCAAGACTTGTCTGCCCGAAATAAATATTGTGTATTACAAATAATGCAAAATAAAACAATATATAAGCATCCAATCTTGTTTATAGTAATTACAACCAGCTTGAACTAGACAGCGCTGAATCTGAGCTGTCTTAAGTGAAATAGAAGTTTTTTGATCCATCAGCAATTTTCTATCTAATTGAATTGCACAACAAAAACTTACGTGATGAGAAACTGGGTAAAAATATTAATAGCCACCATAGTAGTGTTTTCGTTGTCATTGAATGTTAATTCGCGAAAAGACAAGACTAAGAGATTCACGGAGTTGCCTGTTATGCGGGTCAATATATATATGATGGGCCGAGAGGAAGTCAATCCTTCCATCACCGTCAAGATATTTGAGAACATAGAATATCTGAACAAAGCTTACGCTGGGCAAATCAGCTTTATAGTAGACGAGATTTTCATGGACCCCAATCATGCTTTCCTTCCAGACATTTATAAAAGTTATCGCGGAGAAGAAATCATAGAACCCATAGTTGCACCTATAGAAAAGAAAGGTGGAATCAACATCTACTTGTTTGACACCTATTGCGAACCTGGGCAATCTGCTGCACTTATGGGCTTCACGCCTTTACTTTCGGCCAGACAATCTGCTTATGCAAAAAATAGTCCGCGCTTCGATAGGATTTTGATGGCTTATGATGGACTGGATGAAAATAAAACCTTAGTTCATGAGATGGGACATTTCTTTGGATTGAAACATCCATGGGAATTAACCACGATGGCTAAGCACAGATTGGGGATAAGAACAAAAACAGAAGAATCCAAGAATCATATGTCTTATGGATCAGAGGTAGAGCAGTTTACGCCTCAGCAACTAAGTGATATGAAAAGTTATGCGATGCGTTATAGAACTTATCTGATGGATCGAGTGGTTAGGTCGTATGCTGGGATCTGAATAGTTCTTGCATTTCTGCGAAGGCTTTTTCACTTTTCAAACATATTGAATCGAGGTACAAACTCGACTATCGGAGATTTGATTAGTTTTTGCATTTCTGTGTAGGCTTATTTTACTTTTCAAACATATTGAATCAAGGTTACAAACCTCGACTATCGGAAATTACGTTAAAAGCAGAGCTGTGAGATAGTGTATTCTAAATGCACAATTCAATAAAAAGAACTGACAGACTTAACTGCCAGTTCTAGTTTTTTAATGTCTGAATGTGTTCAGCTTTAGCTGCTTGGTCTCCTTCTGTACTTGGTGGCGCTTTAGGAACAACTTTTATTTCGACCTGTTCTGTAGCTTGCTGAACGAGGGCGGGTGCCTCTCCTTTTTCTCCGTCCAGATTGTGTACTAGCACCTTAGGTAAGCTCTTATCACTTTGAGACAGAAAGTCATTGAGATGAATGTCAGAAACCCTTAGATTAATCCTAGTCCACCAGCATCAGCATCTATTTCAGTAGACCCTATGTCCACGTCCAAATCACTTCCTCTTAACAGTGATAATAAGAAAAGTAAAATGAGTTTTCCTCCTGCAAATATTGAGATCCATGCAAGTAAGGTGATCATTGCTATGATTCAGTAGTTAGTTATTTCTAAAACCTTGCATTAATCTATAACCTTGCATTAAGGTAATGAAGTTTCTGCTGTCTCCTATATTGGTCTTACATTAAATGCGATTGGTCGAAAAGCCTTATAAAGTCTTGCATTCAACAAGCAACATAGAGATTGAAATGATTTTTAAAGTACCATAATAGATTGTGGGGTGAAAAAAAGCTGATTACAGTCATAGCCAGTTGATAATATATAATAGCATCAATATAGTTGAGAGAGTAAAGTATTTTGGAGATTTAGTGGCAGTAAATACGTTTACTGGTAGAATAATGCAAATAGAGTGGGCAACTGATACAGACCCAAAAGAAAAGGGAATGACCTAATGGTCATTCCCTTTTCTTTTGTCTTAAAAGATGTTATTAATTTAATTTCACAAATCTATCAACGATAGTAATATCAGCTCGACGATCATATAGGGTTATGAAATAAGTACCACTGTCCAGACTTGTAACATCAATCTGGGATGGCCACAGATAAAGTGTTTTTGAGAGCATCATTCTGCCATGGATATCTGTTATTCTTATCTCCATAACTTGGCCCTCTCCTCCCGTAATGTAAAGTTTCTGTATGACAGGATTAGGAAAGACTTCAATGTCGCTTTCTGCTAGGCTGATCACAGCGGTCAGTTCTCCATCACAGTTTTCATCTACTGAGTTGCCATTTATCTCGACAGCATCAGGATTGATGTCTGCATCCAGATCATCACAATCCAGATCATTGTCGACAAATCCAATGGGCTGATTACAATCATCCAAGGCATTATCTGGATCTCCATATCCATCTCCGTCAGTATCCAAATACCAAGTTGTCAGCCCATCTACAATTGAAGGATCATCTAGATCTGTTAAGCCATCACAATTGTCATCTATGCCATTGCATATTTCTTGAGCATCAGGATTGATGTCAGGGTTAGTATCATCACAATCTTCACGATTAGCTAAATATCCAGGTAGCTGTGTGCATTCAAAAATGAAATTATCCGGATCTCCGTAGCCATCTTCATCCTCATCTGCAAACCAGATTCCAACACCAGAAAGTTCAGGATCGTCTATGTCAATAAACCCATTACAGTTATCATCCAATCCATTGCAGACCTCTATGCCATCGGGATTGATTGCTGCATTGCTGTCATCACAATCAGTATTATCTTGTACGTAACCAGAGCTAGGATTACAGGTTTGTATAGCATTGTCAGCATCTCCAAATCCATCATTATCAGCATCTTGATACCACGTGCCTACAGCAGCCACATCTGGGTCATTACCATCTATCAGACCATCGCAATCATCATCTATACCATTATCACATAACTCCAAGGCATCAGGATTTACAGAACTTAGTCCATCATTACAATCCGTGTTATCGGCGACATAACCAATAGGAGGCGTACATGATAGACTAAAAACCTGTGAATTACCATAACCATCACCATCCAGATCCTCATACCAGAAAACAGAACCTGTGACATCTGGGTCAGCTCCATCCACGAGTCCATCACAATCATCATCTATGCCGTTGTCACAGAGTTCTAATGCATTGGGATTTATGAGATCATTAGAGTCATCACAATCAATTCCATTACTCACGTAGCCAGGTGGTTGTACACAAGAATTCAATAAATTGACTAGATTTCCAAAACCATCACCATCACCATCCAGGTACCAAATTCCATCCGATACATCGGGATCTGCTGCATCTACAAGTCCATCACAATCTTCATCTATACCATTGTCACATATTTCTACGGCGTTGGGTGAAATTCCTGAATCACCGTCATTACAATCAGAATTATTGAGGACATACCCTGCTGGTTGTGTACACGAGACCAGACTGTTCTGGGTGCCACCAAAGCCATCACCATCCATGTCAAAATACCAAGTCAACGCTACATTGGACAAATCCGGATCTGCTGTATCTATAAAGCCATCGCAATCATCATCTATCCCATTATCACATATTTCCAGCGCTCCAGGATTAATATTGAAATTATTATCATTACAATCGAGATTGTTGCCTACATAACCATTCGGTTGATTACAACCGGTCAGCACAGCTGCAGCATTCCCGAAACCATCACCATCAACATCTTGATACCAGGTCGATGAGCCACCCGCTACATCAGGGTCTGCTGCATCTATGAGTCCATCACAATCATCATCTATGTTATTATCACATATTTCTCCCGCTCCTGGATTGATATTGAAATTATTATCGTTGCAGTCAAGATTATTTGAGCTGTATCCTGTCGGTTGGAAGCAAGCATTGATCACCCCATTGGGTGATCCATAACTGTCTCCATCAAAATCGATATACCATACTGAAGTTCCTTGTAAGGAAGGATCATTATCATCTATGAGACCATCGCAATCATCGTCCAGCCCATTACAGCTTTCTGTAGCAGCAGGATTAATATTAGCGGCGGCGTCATTGCAATCTTGATCATTGGGTACATAACCTGCTGGTTGTGTACAAGCTTGTATCGTAGCAGCGCTACTCCCATAACCATCATTATCAAAATCTTGGAACCACGTACTACTTTGGGCATCAGGATCAGCGGTATCTATGAGGCCATCACAATCATCGTCCACATTATTGTCACATATTTCAGTAGCAGCTGGATTTATATTAGCATCACCATCATTGCAATCGAGACTATTAGGTACATATCCTGCAGGTTGATTACAAGAAGTCAATGTTGAGGCTGCGGAACCGAACCCATCATTGTCTGCATCCTGATACCAGATACTGCCTCCCTGTACATCAGGATCAGCCGCATCTACTAGGCCGTCACAATCATCATCGACACCGTTGCACACTTCCTGTGCAAATTCACCTACAGTCGGGTCATTATCATTACAATCATTTCCTGTATTGACATAACCAGTGGGCTGGCTGCAGGCTAACAGGGTGATGTTGGGGTTTCCTGAACCATCCATGTCCGCATCCACATACCAGATGGAACTACCACCAGAAAGATTAGGATCTGCATCATCTATGAGACCATCACAATCATCGTCCACGCCATTGCATATTTCTTGAGCGAATGGGCTGATGTTTTGATCATTATCATTGCAATCACTATTATTTGACACATAACCTATCACAGGATTACAACTCTGAATGAATATTGCTGGATCACCAGCACCATCCAGATCTGCATCCAAATAATAGATTGCAGTTCCTGACAGACTAGGGTCCGCGTCATCCACGAATCCATCACAATCATCATCTATGCCGTTACATATTTCTGAGGCACCAGGGTTGACATTGAAATTATTATCATCACAGTCATTGCCCGTCGCTACATAACCAGGAGGCGGCATACAATCAATAACAAAATTTGTCTGACTTCCATAGCCATCTCCATCCACATCAGCGTACCATAGACCTGTACCGTTAAGATCAGGATCGGCACCATCTATGAGGCCATCACAGTCATCATCCACGCCATTGCATATTTCAGTTGCTCCAGGATTTATGCTTGAAAAATTGTCATCACAGTCTGTATTGTCTTGTACAAAACCCTGAGGTGCAGAACAAGAAGTCGTCGGTATGGCTGGATTTCCAAAACCATCACCATCATTATCTGCGTACCAAGTGGCTGTGCCAGCTACGCTAGGATCATTAGCATCTATGAGGCCATCACAGTCATCATCCACACCATTGCATATTTCTTGTGCATTGGGATTGATATTGGAGTTATTATCATTACAGTCACTACCATTGGAGACATAGCCCGGTGGTGTCGTACAAGAAGATAAACTTGAAGAAGGATTTCCGAAACCGTCTCCGTCATTATCTTCGAACCAAGTTGCAGTACCTACCAGGCTAGGATCTGCAGAATCAGTAAGGCCATCACAGTCATCATCTATACCGTTACATATTTCTGTTGCTAGCGGATTGACTTGCGGATCAGAGTCATTACAGTCAGTATTGTTGCTGACATAACCCGCTGGAGGATTGCAGGTCATAATACTATTATTTGCATCACCGTAGGCATCACCATCTGCATCTTCAAACCACAGAGAAGTTCCAGCCAGAGAAGGATCGTTATCATCTATGAGGCCATCACAATCATCATCTATTCCATTACATGTTTCTGTGGCCCCAGTATTGATGTTGGCATTTGTATCATCACAATCCGTATTGTCAATCACGTAACCTGATGGTGCATTACAACTGACTAGGGAACTCGCTGGATCACCGTAGCCATCACCATCCACATCCTCGTAATAAGTCATCTGTCCTGTAATTGCAGGATCATTGTCATCTATTAATCCACTACAATTATCATCTATACCGTTGCAGATTTCTGTAGCACCAGGAAACACTAATGGATCATTGTCATCACAATCCACAGACACATCGAAGCCATCCATATCAGTATCCACTAGAGATGATTGTATTATGGTAAAATCAGCATCAGTGATATCATAGAAAACGGAGGCACTTCCGAATCCAGCAGGAGCATCACAGCTAATAAGTATTCTCGCTGTAGTAGTCGCAATATTCGGCAGGACAACCGTAGCTATACCGGAATTGATTACGCCATCTGCAATAACGGTATAAGTGACTCCACCATCGCTGGATAAGAGAATGTCTATTGCAGGGCAGTGGCTATTAGTTCCATTTTCGTCCCAATTTATCGTTGTTACTTGTCCTCCATTCAGGCTTTCTCCACCATTAGGTATGGTCATCTGGAAGGGGCCTGAATTGACAACAGTAACAGTGATTCTATCTTCTCCGATACGTCCCCAATTGGGATTATTGTCTCTTACTGCGAGTGAGAAGTTCATTGTTCTCGGGCTACAGGGCAATTGCTCCCAAGCTACTCCATTATTATTTCCCAGCAGCACTTCTGCTTGTTGTGGAAATGATCTGAATGGGACTGCAACAGGAGGTCTGTATCTGATTAGAGCTTGGTCAGCAGCGCAAGCTGGTGATCCAATAGTCATGGATCCTGTGCCATCATACTGCTCCCAATCATAAGTCAATGCCTGATCTACGGGATCCATTGCTTCCCCTACCAGCAAGAAAGGCGTGCTAGTGGGAATGGTGAGATTTGCTCCGGCATCCACTACTGGATCTGCTATGTTCCCTGTAGGATCCAGTTGTCCACAAATATTTCCAGAAGTTCCAAGGATGGCCCGTTCGTAAATTTCAGATATGGAGGCAAAATGAAAATAGGGGTCTGGTGTCGTTTGATATTCTGCTGGAGCACCACACCTGCCTGCATAAGCCATGATAGAAGAGCCTGCACCTGGTTCGTACAGTTGTCCAGTAGTAACAGAACTCGAACATTCTGATGCGCTATGTGTATGTCGAGCACCAAGCTGGTGACCAAGCTGGTGGGACATTACATCTATCCATAGATGACTTTGAGAAATATTACTTGAAGAGTAAGCTGCCCCCTTCCTTGAGTCTATGCATAATGAAGAAACAACGGAAGACCCATCAAAATTTCCCCAGAAAATAACTTGACCTAGATTATAATCTGAAACCGGGATGTTGTTTTCAATGGTGGCCTGGCAAGACTGCAATAAGGTTGACGGCATCGTAGGATCAAAAGGATCTGTCAACGGGTCCGCGAATACGAGTGCAGGCGTGGAAACTAATTCAAATTCTATCCCCAGATCCCTTAAGAATATCTCATTAGCGATATTGACACCAGAAGCTAAGGCATTTAATACTGTAGTGGGATTAACTGTCGCACCACCGCTGACTTGTTGGGAAAATTCTCCGGCTGCAGCTAGTGCTAGATTCAAGGACAATTTCTGGTCAGGCAATTGGCTTGACTTAGCTATGGTACCATTGGCTTGTTCTACTTGATGATCCACTTGACAACCTAGTGAGCCAGTCTTGAGTGACTGTCTAGTGTAGACTAGGTGTTCTGTCTTTGAGCCTGACTGTGGTTCTATGAAATAAGTGTTACTTGCTTCAAAAACTGCCGCCCTGAATCCCTGAATGCTAAAGTCACAAGCTATTCTAATTGTAGGGTCTTCCGTGGAGATTCCTCTGAAAGTTTGAATAGTGTAATGCTTAGCGACTGAAGGGGAGACCACAGTGGATGGCGTGAGTCGGTATTGAGTAAATTTTCCATTTACATCAGGGAGCCAGACCATTGGCTGGTCTTGCTTCATATTGCTTTTCATGGACTCAGCGTCCAAATCAACAATCAAGTAATCTGTTGCATCGATTGTACTAGGGAAGTTTTTTCCCTTAATTGTCCATTGTGGCGCCTGTTGGCCAAAGACAGATTGCCCTAATAACACCAGCAATAACAGACATAGTGTATTACTGAAAGTCACTTGATAGATAGATACCTTCATTTTATGAGTTTGATTCAATAACTATGATATGTTATTGAAGATTTCGAGCTTAAAGATAAGTGTACGGTGCTTAAACGCCTTAGCTAGTCCCAAGGCTGCCAGAATAGAAGGATATTAATGGCATTATGAACAAAAAAGAGGCTGGTCCTGAATAGGGAGCCAGCCTCAGTATTTATCTGTGTGGATATATCTAGTTTACGATGGTCACTTTGGTATTGGCGGAGCCAGATTCAGTATTTATCGTTAAAATGAAGTTTCCACTCCCTGAATTAAAGCTTCTGAAATCGATTTCTTTGGTGTATTCTCTACCAGCCTCTATGCGTTCTGAAGGAAAAGCTCGAAGCTCTCTACCTAACATATCAGTTATTCTTATGTCTACCATACTGGTATTCAGTAAATTATACTCCAATGTCACCATACCACTGGAAGGTGTAGGGAAAACGGTAAGCTCTACGCCACCATTCAAATCTTCTACAGCAGTTTCCAAAGCAAATATGGCGACCAAGGTGTCCGATTCTTGCATCATGAATTGTGCATTTTCAGAAGATTCATTTGGAAATATGACTTGACCTTTCTTGGATTCCCATCTCAAAAAATCATATTCTGAACCTGGATCTGCATCTATCAGGTTTTCTATGCCTCCATAGTACTGTCCATTCCACGGAAAGCTGGAAATGTCTTTCAAGGTATTGAAATCTATCGTGCCTGCCCCTTCAGGGAAAACTTCTAAAGTAAGATTGTAGGGACCATCCAGATCGTAGCAATTTATAAGGCCGTCAGATAGGTTATTACAGCGATCCTCAACAAAAGTCCTGAGTTGACTGACATTCGATTTCCATTCGCTATAGCTTCTACCCCATCTGTTAATATGTCTGTTCATCTCAGGGTCAATGATGGCAATAAGGCTGTCAAGGGTATTCAGCATATTATCACAAGAGAAGGTCGTATTGATTAAATCTGCTTGTCTCGAGTAATAAAGCTGCTTGAATTCAGGTGATTCTTTTTGTAATTTTAGAAATATCTGTTCGTGCATACCGACATTGTCTACTCTTTTGAGTTGGTCCTTATTTTTGTAAGGCACATAGGTGCCTAGCTCTATTTCATCATATAATTCTTGGCAATAATTGTCCCAGGTGTTGCAGCATACAGTGTCGACATTCAGCACCTTTTGTAACAATGTGTCTACCAGATTCAAATTTCCACTATTACAATTATCAGAATTGAACCGAGTATCTATTGAAAATTCATCATAGAGTGATTGACATTCCTGATCCCAATCTAGAAAACAACACTGCCACCGCTCATTGATAGTTTCCAGAAAATAAGGATCGGATGCAGGGTATGGAGATGTGCCGTCTTGAATGGTCGTGCAGAATTCAGCAGTTTCCTCGTCTATACCATCGACAGGTCCTGAACCCTCAAGAAAAAAGTCATCTACAAAGTCTGCTATTTCTTCTATATCACACAGTTCTGCGTCAGCGTCAGTATTAGGCACACCAGAATAATTGATGTAGTAATCAAAGGTCGCATCATTATCCCATAGAATATATCCCCATTTCTTATGGCTTCCTTCCGGGTTCAGTCCTCTCTACACCCCAGTGTTATAATTAATCCAATCTGAACAAACTGTATTCAGATTGACCAACATATAATCTATCAGGCTCAGAACTTGAAAACTGTCTTTGACCATCTGATAATTGGACTCGATGCTCATATCATTTTCCATTATGAAATCCCTAAAGAAAATATAATCATCCAGGGCTTTCTGACCTCCATATTCTGGCCAAGTTTCTCCCCAGGTCAAGAGGTACTGAAGATCGTACTTACCTTGATCGTAATATTCAGCCGTATAGTCATGATCGACTGGTCGTTCTCTAGGACTGTAAATGCCCCAGTAATCACCATTCAGAAAAACCAAGGTTCTCTCCACCGCTCTCGTATCAAGTTTCAACCCGCCTCTTAAAGCCAATTCATGTACGTATTCATCTCTGACATGGGCACTGCCCTCGTGGTCTTCATCACCATTAGCAGGGTAGTTGTCATCACCAGAGCATCGCATCATGAATCTCTGGTATTCATCTCTTTCGGAATAACTGAACAGTTTTTCATTGAGCGCATTGTTATAACCCATCTCATCTCGGGAAACCCAGTCCAGACTTCTCTGCGGATTGACCCAAGAATCTTGTCCATGACTATTCAGCTCTCCATAAGACATTGAAGTTCTGTCACCGTTCTTAAAATATTCAATAGAACCTATCGGGCGCAGTTCTTTGGTACCATTTGCTAGATCTTGCAATGTTTCTGCTGCAATGGATATCACGGGCATAGTCGGGATGTCCTCTATGAAGTAGGTGGCAAAATTCATCTTGCCCGGTAATATGCTATCAGACTGTGAGAAAGCTCTTGCTTTTAATACTGTCGTATTATTTATGGTAACAGCTCCAGAATATAATTGTGAAGTAGAATTAGGCTCAGTACCATCCCGAGTGAATCTGATTTCTGAATCAGGTTCATTATTAGTAATTTGAATTCTTACATTGCCAGCCGGATAATAACCTGCTGTCATATCAAAACTTGGTGCAGTCGTATAGCCATTTTTTCTTGTGGATATGGGGTTGCGATAAGCTGGGCTAGGTTCCTGAACAACCATCCATTTG
>Ga0114957_1002293_pt1 | contig 18576 bp, 15 predicted proteins | sample BantaG_FD_87175 | JGI IMG/M metagenome (GOLD analysis project Ga0114957, IMG submission 87175) | Marine algal microbial communities from Bantry Bay, Ireland - BantryBay_4 metaG | ecosystem: Host-associated > Algae > Red algae > Unclassified | place: Bantry Bay, Ireland | collected 2014-11-21 | reverse complement strand
TCAACTGCCTCAAGTTTATGAAAAACATCTTTTAGTTCAACTCCATAAGCTCCAATATTCTGAATCGGTGACGCTCCAACTCTTCCAGGAATCAGCGATAAATTTTCAATTCCTCCGAATCCTTTTTTGATCGTCCACAACACAAACTGATGCCAATTTTCTCCGCTACCAGCTGAAACATAAACGCTTTTGGGAAAATCTCTTTCTACTTTTTTTCCCAAAATAGAATTGTGAATCACGAGTCCTTTTACCTTTTTGGTCAATAATAAATTACTGCCACCACCGAGGATAAAAATCGGTTGCTCATTTTCCAATAAAACATTTTGCAACTCATCAATTGACTGCACCTCAACAAAAGATTCCGCCTTGACATCAATACCAAAAGTATTGAAAGATTGAAGTGATTTGTCTTTTTCAAAATTCATGATGGCGAAGTTACAAAAAATTGATACTTTTAATTTTGGTAAAAGGAGTTAGGCGATCAGGTCGTCCTTTCGGACTGTCAGGAGTCAGAGGCGGAACGAATATCGAACACCGAACAAGGAATATCCAATTTCGAAGTTTGACGATACTGTTTGTATTTTCTACGCAAAATTTCGTCAGACTTCTTAATTCTTTGTTGGATATTCGTCCGCCCCGAACTCCTGACACGAGAGCATAGCGACCAACCTGACCGCCGAACTCCTATTAAATAATAAAACTAACTAGCTCAATCGATGAAAAAATTCCTTTTTTTGACTTTCCTCTTTTCCACTTTTTTTATGTCCTGTGAAAAATCAGTTTTGGATAAACCATTCAATCCTCTTCTTTACAAAACAGATTTTACGAAGTTTTATCAGGACAAAACCATCTCGAATAAAGATGCATTTCTCATCAATTATTCGATCATTCGTCAGCGTGATTATTTAGGCTATAAAGTAGAAGGAAAAACTTATGGCGAAATTTTGCAAATGGCAAAAGATTATCATCAAAATGGAATGCCGATCAATGAAACCTATGATGAAGTGAAATTTCAAGATGATGTGGAAGTAACCATTAGCAATGTCAAATCAACCTTCCTCAATAAGTCAAGTTCCTCCTCTGCAAAAGTGAAAAACTTAAAATTCAAAGCAACTTATAAAAATGTTTCAGATAAAGATGTAGCGCTGAACTTGGCAACTTTTATATTCAACGGTCCATTCAAACAACATTTGATGACAGCAGGATATGAAACAAATTGCAAAATTTTAGCCGGGGAAAAAATGGTCGTCAACTATGTCGTCAACTCCAAAAAGATTAGAGATAATTTATTTTATGGAAAAACGAGTAAAATAAAAAGACTAATGATTGATGATATTATTGACAACATGGAAATTAAAGTTGGAGGATTGAAGATTGATAAAAGTACTCAATATTATGAGGAATGTTTTATCGAAGATTTGGTGGTAGAACCTTTTCAATTAAGTGATTATAAAGAAATGTATCCTAATAAAAATTTCAATGCAAAAATGATCAATGGAGTTCAGACGGTACATCGTGGTGCTCGATTTTATACAAAAGAAGATACTGACAAAGCATTAATTTATAAATAGGAGTCAGAAAGGACGACCTGACACCTGACTCCCAATTTTAATTATTAAAAAATCAACATATGAAAAATTTAATCTACGGAATTATTACCATCATTTTACTTGGATTATTAATTCATCAATTCACGCCTTGGTGGAGTATTGTGATAGTGAGTGCTATTGTTGGAGGCATTCTTAATGAACATGCAGGTAAGAGTTTTTTGTTTGGTTTCATTGGCGTATCACTATTGTGGGGTATCGCTGCTTTTCAAATAGACGCAGGAAATGAAAGTATCCTTTCCACTCGAATGGCAAAAATATTTGGTGCAAATATGGTTTTAGGAACTGCTCTGCTCGGAGGGTTAATCGGCGGAATGGGTGCATTGACTGGAACGCTTGGTCAACGACTTTTTAAGTAATTTTTCTTATTTTTGGATAAGGTAAAATCAAAAAGATGACAGAAGAAGAAATTTATAAAAAAGCTAAAAAACGGGTAAATGCGAAAAAAGGATTCTTCCTTCATTTTGGAATCTACGCTGCAACGGTAGGTTTTCTATTTGCTATTAATTATTTGACGATTGCCGACGCTAAAATTTGGTGGGCGTTTTTTCCAGCGTTAGCTTGGGGCATTGGAATCGTTGCACACTATATTGCAATTTTTGGCATCTCTGGTCCTACTGGTGAGGATTGGGAAGAACAAGAATTAGAAAAGGAAATGAGGAAAATCAAACGCCAACGTTTTGCAGATCCTAAGGAGGAAAATATTACGTTGCCCGATGATGAATTAGAATTAAAAGAATTTAAAAAACTAAGAGACGAATGGGAGGATAAGGATTTTGTTTAGAAAATTAATAGCTACCTTCCTTTTTATAACAATATATTTACATTTTTTAGTTGCACAAAATATTCCGTTCACTTGCAACCAAGATGCCTACTTTTCCTACCATGAATCAGGTGGAGATTTTTTTTATAAATTCAACCCTTCTTATAATTTCACCATAATCAAACAGTTAGATTTTACGGTCAATGGACTTGCCTATAATCCAAATGACAATTTTATTTATGCCATCAATGAAGGCAATTCACAAATAGTTCGTTTGGATAAAAATGGAGATCATCTCAACCTTGGATTTCCAATCGGTTTGCCTGGAAGTAGTTATTGGGCAGGCACTTTTGATAAAAATGGAAACATGATTATTTCTGGCGGTGGAGATGCTTGGGTGGTAGTTTTAGATGTGAGTGTTTCCCCTCCAATAATTCTTTCGGCGGTGGAAAAATCCTATGCAGATGGTTCATCTGGAAATCCCGTATTTGGCGACATTGCAGTTGATCCAATTTCAGGAATTTGCTATTCATTTGACAACTCTTCAAGCAGCTTGGTGACCATAGATTTAAACTCTGGAGCAGTTGAAAAAATCGGTTCAAATGCTAGTCCTTCTTCCAATATTTTTGGCGGACTTTACTTTGATGCGAATGGAGAATTGACTGGAATTAGTTTAAAAGATATTTATACAATTAATAAAGTTACTGGTGCTTCAACTTTGGTCGGAGAAGGTTTAGATATCAATGCTGGGATTGATGCATGTGGTTGTTTAAATAAAATTCAATTTAATAAATCGGTCGATTCGCCTGAAGCTTGTCAAGGCGATACGCTTACTTTCACCTTTAGTATTATCAATAATTCGGACAATACTTTTACCGATATTCAGTTTGCAGATCCACTTCATTCAGGATTAAATTGGATTGGGAATCCTAGCAATACTTTTAGTGGAACGACAGAGTTCTCTGTGCTTAGTGGAGGATTTAACTTGCTGACTATCAATGAGATGCAAATTCCTTCAGGCGTTTCGGAATTTACTATTCAAGCATTGGTCGTTGGTAATTCTGCTAATTTTTCGAGTATTTACAATCAAGCAAAAATTGATGGATTCACTCAAATCTGGGAAAGCATTATCGATTCTAACAATCCAATTACATCAGACGAAGGTGACGCAACCCAAATCAATATCTCTCCTACTCCATCACTCGAAATGAATTTGGAATCACTCGAAAAGGAATGTGAGGGTGGTTCAATTTCTCTTTTTGCCAATGCTCCATTCTCTGGTGAATATGTTTGGGAAACACCCAATGGAGAATTTTCCGAAGGACAAAATTACAATCAACTTAATTCAACTTTCGATGATAGCGGGATTTATAACATTACATTTACGGATAACTTCGGTTGTCAGATTGATAGTTTTTTAAAAATAGAAATTTTCCCAAGTCCATTAGTTAATTTGGGAAATGACTCTATGTTTTGTTTGGAAAATCCGTTTTATATTTCTGCTGGAAATCATACTGATTACCTCTGGCAAGATGGATCAACAAGGGCTGATTTTTTGGTAGAAAATTATGGAACGTATACTGTTGGGGTGATGAATGAGTTTGGATGCTTTGGAAGAGATAGTATTACTTTTTTCACCAATTGTTCCACCGAACTTTTTGTCCCCAATGCCTTCTCGCCCAACGAAGATGGGGAGAATGATTTCTTTCAAGCTTATGGAATCGAAGTCGTCCAATTCAAATTAAAAATTTTTGATCGGTGGGGCGCATTCCTTTTTGAAAGTAATCATTTGGAGCAAGGTTGGGATGGAAAATATAAAGGGCAGTTAAAAGAAAATGGTGTTTACGTTTACTTTATTCAAGCAGCTTTTTTGGATGGAACTTCTATTCAAAAAAAAGGTGATTTTACTTTAATGAGGTAAATTTTTTATTCTCCAATCACAAACTGACATAAAAATAATAGTTACTTTGTTCATTTTCATCGTCTAATAATCTAATGAGTTAAATAGAACATAAGTTCATGTTCACAATTATTCATAGTTATGTTAAAAAATTTAGCAATACCTTTAATTTTAAATATATTATAATTAATTTTATACTTTAATTACACATAGTCCTTTCCACAACTTCAGAATTTTAAAAATTTGATAGACAAAACTAACCATTTTGTTATCATCTTTTACACATAAACTAGCACGCCAACTTAATAGTAAGATAGATGAGTAATACCAAACAATTTGGTAGCAATATTGCAGTACACTTATTTAATATATCATATGATTTACCAGTTAATAACGATGAAACAAATATCGTTTTCTAAGGTATAACAGATTTTTAAACACAATCCATTTTATCCGTATTTAAACACAACTTTGTAATTAAACCCAAACATTTAAAAATACACAAATCTAAATTCCCATGAAGAAATCATTATTAATTTTTTATTTGATTATTGCCATTGGTTTTAATCTTAAGGCACAAGTGCCAACCGAGTTAGCTACCATTACTCCCCTAGAATCCAAAAAACAGGTTCAAAAAAATTCTAACAAACTTTATTTTTTAGTTAGAGAAAGTTTTCCATTGGAGAAAAAAGGGAGAAAATTTTTGACCAATGATTTTATTAAATCAACTATTATTGACTTTGAAAATGAGCAATTTGATGTGGAATTGAGGTATCGATTTCTTGATGATGAAATGCAAATGATGCATCAAGGAAAGATCAAAGCAATTTTTCCACAAAAAGTCAACAAACTTATTTTTACTACAAATGAAACAAAACAAATTTTTATCCCAACTGAATATTCGGATAAAAAAACGATCAACTTAGGCTACTTTGAATTATTGGCTGAAGGGGACATGAAACTTCTCAAGCAATTTCAAAAAAGTGGAAAAGAGAAAATCAAAACAGTTTTGTTTTTTCAAAATAAAAGCGAGCCTGCGAAACGTTTTAAAGTTAAAAAATCTTCCATTTTAAAATTAATGTCAAAGCACAAAAGCTCGGTTTCTAAATTTATAGTTAAAAATAAACTTAATGTCAAAAATGAAGATGACTTAAAAAAAGTTTTCGAATATTATAATTCACTTCCTTAATATTTGGTGAATTTCATTTTTTAGGGAACTCCGTTTTCCCTATAAAAAAAGCTGTTAGTCCGTACCGACTAGCAGCTTTTTTTTATTGGAAAAATTAGGACTCATTTATTACCTTCGCCATTAACATACCACTCACAAGGTGACCTCGAGACACCTACTAAATAAAGCAAGTAAATTAAAAAAATACTATGAATAACATTCACCTTAACATTATTTCAAAAGACCTCAACCTTCCTCCATCCAAAGTTCAAAGCACTATCAAATTGCTCGAAGAAGGCGCAACGATTCCCTTCATCGCTCGATACAGAAAAGAAGCAACTGGCTCATTGGACGAAGTAAATATTGGTGACATCAAAACGCAATTGGACAAACTCAACGAGATTGAAAAAAGAAAAGAAACCATTCTTAAATCTATTGAAGGACAAGGAAAATTAACAGATGAATTAAAAAGAAGAATTCAAGATACTTTTGATCCTACCGTTTTAGAAGACATTTATTTGCCCTATAAACAGAAGCGAAAAACGCGTGCAAGTGTAGCTAAAGAAAAAGGATTAGAACCCTTGGCTGATATTATTTTTTCTCAAAATAATCATCGGGTGGAAGAGTTAGCTAAAACATATTTGACCGATGAAGTGGAATCAATCGAAGATGCTTTGCAAGGTGCTCGTGACATCATGGCAGAGTGGATTAATGAGAATGAAGTGGCTCGTCAAAAAGTAAGATTTGCTTTCGAAAAAGATGCTAGAATCTCTTCAAAACTGGTTCGTGGAAAAGAGGAGGAAGCTAGTAAATACAAGGATTATTTCAAGTTTGAGCAAGCTCTGCACAATTGTCCTTCGCATCGATTATTGGCGATGCGACGAGCGGAAGATGAAGGTTTTTTGAGGGTAAATATTGCTCCTGATTCAGCCGAAGTTTTGTATCGATTGGAGCGAGTGTTTTTGGAAAATGGAAATGGTGCTGCCACTAATCAAGTGAAGGAAGCGATACAAGATTCCTATAAAAGGTTGCTGCAACCTTCCATCGAAACGGAGTTTAGAAATAAGTCAAAAGAGTTGGCAGATGCCGATGCGATTAATGTTTTTACGGGAAATTTAAAACAGCTTTTGTTGTCTCCACCGCTGGGACAAAAAAGAGTTTTGGCAATCGACCCTGGATTTCGAACAGGTTGCAAAGTGGTTTGTTTGGATGAAAGTGGCGCACTTTTAAAGTACTCGACTATCTTTCCTCATCCACCTCAGTCGAAAGAATATGAGGCGATTGCTGATGTCAAACATTTGGTGAATCAATATCAAATTGATGCGATTGCGATTGGAAATGGAACGGCTGGAAGAGAGAGTTTGGCGATTTTTCAAGCAGTAGATTATGGGCGTTCGGTTGAAGTTTTTATGGTCAACGAAAATGGTGCGTCGATTTATTCTGCGAGTGAAATTGCGAGAGAGGAATTTCCAGATCAGGATATTACGGTGAGAGGTTCGGTTTCGATTGGAAGACGATTGATGGATCCGTTGGCGGAGTTGGTGAAAATTGATGCGAAGTCGATTGGAGTGGGTCAATATCAACATGATGTGAATCAAACTAAACTGAAAGAAAGTCTTGATCGAACGGTAGAAAGTTGTGTGAATAATGTGGGTATTAATTTAAATACAGCAAGCAAACCGTTGTTGACTTATGTCTCTGGTCTCGGCCCAACTTTGGCAAAAAATATTATCGCATATCGAACTGAAAATGGGTTATTCAAAAGTCGGGCTGAATTGAAAAAAGTGAAACGAATGGGTGATAAAGCATTCGAACAGGCAGCAGGTTTTTTAAGAATTAGAGCAGCGAAAAATCCATTGGATAACACAGCCGTTCATCCTGAAAGTTATGCTGTAGTGAAGCAGATGGCAAAAGATTTGAATTGCTCAATCGAAGAATTAATCAAAACGGAAGCACTTCGAAAGCAGATTAATTTAAAAAAATATGTTACGGAAAATATTGGGTTGCCGACTTTGACTGATATTTTAAAGGAGTTGGAAAAACCAGGATTGGATCCTCGTGGAAGTGCGAAAGCGGTAGAATTTTCCAAAACGATTAAAACGATTGACGATGTTCATTCTGGGATGATTTTGACTGGCGTAATAAATAATATTACGAACTTTGGGGCGTTCGTTGACATCGGAATTAAACAAGGTGGGTTGATTCATATTTCTGAAATTGCGAATCGTTTTATTAAAAACCCTGCGGAGGTGGTTTCCTTGAATCAAGAGGTAAAAGTGAAAGTTTTGGAGGTGGATTTGGAACGAGGGAGAATTCAGTTGTCGATGAAGCAGGTTTAAAATATTTTTTATGAAAGTAGATTTAAAACCTTACTACATTAAATGTCTATATATCTATTTATTAGACAAAATGAAAAAATTTTAACCTCTCATTTTGTCTAATAAATCATTCAGTTGCTCTGCTTCTTTTTTAGTCAAAACTGAAAGTGTGTTTTCAATTTCTCCCTCCAAAATTTTCGAAGCCTGCTCAATTACTTTTGTTCCTTTCTTAGTGATTGCAATATCCACCCGTCTTCGATCTTCAGGGCAAGAAGTTCTTTCTACCAGTCCTTTTTGTTTTAACTTTTCCACCAAGCGAGAAGCGTTAGACATTTTATCAATCATTCTTTCTGTTAATAATTTTACGGTTGCAGGCTCGGGATGTCGCCCTTTTAAGATGCGTAAAATGTTAAATTGTTGGATAGAAATATTAAATTTTTTCAAAGTATTTAAATGCAATGTACTCATCCACGAGGCAGAGTAAAGAATATTTACGCCTAATTTATGGAATTCATCTTTGAATTTACTTTGCTTGATTTCTTCTTCTAATTTCATTTTTATGATTGAAGTGCGAATATATACAATTACATTAGATGTAGTTACATCTAATTATTGTGATTTAAAAAAAGAATTTGAAAGTGCTTTTGAGTTACCTCATCCTCGTTCCTTCTCCCAAAAGGAGGAGGAACGAGGATGAGGTAAAAAAAAACTGCCTACCCTTTTTTCAAAGACTAGACAGTTTTTTTGATTTATCTGAAAGATAATTTAAAAAATCATTTTCACTTTAGAATGGGCAACTAGCACATTCATCTACTTTCGTATCAAGGTTTTCTTTTGAAAGTGCCTCACCAGTAGAACAACTTACGCAACCAATTACTCGGAATTCAGTTCTTCGATTCATTTGGTGTTCTCTTTCAGAACATGGAATTCGATTAGCACAATTGTTTACATTCTTCTTTTCTCCATATCCTCTTGCTACCAATCTTTCTTCAGCAATTCCACAATCAACTAATGCTCGAACTACAGATTCTGCTCTTCTTTGAGAGAGACTTCTGTTATATCTGAATGATCCCCTTGAATCGGTATGTGATGCAACTTCGATAATCAAATCAGAATTTTCAGTCATCATTTTACACAATTTGTTAATCTCTGGCTGAGCTTCATCTCTTAAATATGATTGATCAAAATCATAATATATGTGAAGTAAGTAAGCATAATATCCATCCTCTCCAGGATCGGTTGGTGATCGATCAAATGTTGGACTTCCTATAATTGGATTCCCATTTTCATCTTGTTCGATTGGTTCACCTGTCTCCGGATCAATTTTAAGACCTGTCTCTGGATCAGTAATATATCTAGGAGTTTGATTATTATTTACAATTGGATCACCCTCATAAGGATCAGCATCTACAACTGGAGCAGAAATTGGGCTCAAATTAACAATCGCTTGCAAAGTCGTCGGTTCAGTCAAATCACGAGTACATTGATTCTCCACAGGACTTCCGAAGTAACCCTCTTTCTTTGCTGTTACCGTGTAGCAACATTCTTCAGATAACTCAAATGAAAGTGTTCCAGTTGAATCTGTATAAACAGCTTCTGGTTCAGCACCTTCACAATCGTTAGTCAAAGTAACCATTGCACCTTCGATTGGGTTTCCAGTAGTTGGATCAACTACGAGTACATCTAAGTTAAATAGTACTTCTTTTTTCAATGGAATTTCAACGAAAACTTTTTGTCCCATTTCTACATCTTTAGTACAACCTTCTTTTGCGTTGTCTAAATATTCATCCATACTTGCCGTGAAATTACAGCATTGATCCATCTTCATATCGAACATGATTTTCCCATCAGTATTCGTTAACATTTCTGTTCCTGTGCAATCATTTAAAACTGTTGCTCCTGGAATTGGTTCGCCAGTCGCTTCATCAATCACTAAGATTTCCATCGTAGCAGCAGATTTTCTAAAAGCGTAAATATCATCACGCCCTACTCCACCTTCTCGATCAGAAGTAAAATATCCTTCCTTTCCTTCTTCTCCGAAAATGATTCCGAAGTCATCAGAAATAGTATTTAATGGGTATCCCATATTCGTAACATCTCCAAATTGATCGTCCCCTTTGTCATCCATGTAGTAAATGTCTATTCCCCCTAAACCAACATGTCCGTTAGATCCAAAGTATAATCTTTCACTATGACTATCGAAGTATGGGAAAATTTCATTTCCTTCGGTATTAATTTTTGCACCAAGATTGATTGGTGGTCCCCAGCTACTTCCGTCCATTGTAGTCAGGTACAAATCCATTCCTCCAAAACCACCAGGCATGTCAGATGAAAAATACATTTTAGTTCCATCAGCTGTCAAAGTTGGGTGAGCAACTGAGTATTCATCAGAGTTAAAAGGTAAACCTTCCAAATCTTTCCACTCATCTCCTGCAATAGTTGCAGAGAAAACTTTCAAGCGGATAATTCCATCATCGTCTTTTCCTACTTTACCATTCATAATATTATTTCTAGTGAAATAAATTTTTGATTGATCTTTATTATAAGTTACCGCAGCATCGTGAAATTTAGAATTTAATTTTTTAGAATACTTCTTAGGTTTTTCATAAGTATATTCAGCAGGTTCTTTTCCTTCCTTTTGTCTTTTCACTTGGAATAATTCATTAAAAGGATTACCTGTCCATTCTGTCGTACGAACAATAGCGACGCCTTTGTCTCGCTCCGATGCGAACACTAATCCGTCATCATAAAAAGCTGGACTGAAATCATCAACATTAGAATTGAAATCAACATGTACGACTTCATAGATACCTGCATTTTTGGTACGTAATTCATCTTCGTAATCGCAAGCCTGCACTAAGTACTGACCACGTTGATCTTCAGGAACTGCATCAACGTAAGCTTGATACCATTCTTTTGCCAAATCACATTTTCCATTTCGTTGGAGCATTTGACCATAATATAATTTTTGAATTGGCTCAGCATCTTCCAGTTGAACAACCTGTCCATACCAATATTCTGCATTTTCTGAGTCATTGACTTTTCGATAAGCTTCTGCAATATTAATTTTAGCTTCTGGATTATCGTCCTTATCTAAAATTTGATTGTACAATTCAATAGCTCCCATATAGTTGAGCTCTTCCATATAAATCCTTGCTCTTTTCACTTTGGAAAGTTGAGCAAATGCGCTGCTTGAAGCTATTATACAAAGCAGCAAAACTAAAGTCACCTTCTGTTTTATCATTTTTCTAGTGTTTTAATCATCCCCGGTATTATGGGAAAAACATTAATTTGTTGATGGTTCTTCAACAACTCTTGTGTTTTAAGTCAAAAAAAAAATTAATCACAAGATTTATAGAAGATTTTTTTTTGGAAAATTTCGTTTTGAATAATTTTTAATCATTCAATTCTATTGATTAAAGTCTAGTGGTTTTCTCATTTTGTAGTTTACGTTTACTTGCCTTCAAAGGTTTTGTGTACATAAACTTATTATACTAACTATTGGTCAATTTACTGTTTCGATTATTGAACTATTTTAATGTTCGACTACAAACTGCCAACTGCAACTGCTGATTAAAAATAACGTGGCGTTACAATCTGTTTCGTTTTATAATTAAACTCATATCCGAGCATAATCTCAAATGATCCTTGTGCCGGTCCTTGTAATTTTGTCAAAGAATAATCATAAGCAGCTCCAATTCTTAATCCATTTTGCAAGTAATAAGCTGCCCAAAGATCAATTGAGTCAAATGAACTCGTATCATTAAATGCTTCAATCGCAGTTCTGAATGATGCGCCAATCCAAAGTGCTTCGTAAAATAAAAAGGACAAATCAATATCAATTTCTGTTGGTGCGCCAATTTCTTGAAAAGCTTCATCTTTGCTGAATTTACTCAACAAGCCAACATTTTTAATCAACATAGATGGTTTGAAAATAATCATATCTCCTTTGATTGGAATCGCTGCTCCAATCGAACCAAAGTAGTGTCTATATTGTCTAGCCCAAATATCAGTAGTCGCTTCTTCTCTCAAGTCATATTCAATTAAATGAGGACTTGAAAATCCGATATAAAAATTTCGAGTATAATAGTAAATTCCAGCTCCAAAATTCGGCAACCAGTAACTTGGCTGTTGTTCCAAAAATGCTTCATCAACTGTTGCATTTTGATTGGCCAAAGTTATTTTTGAAAAATCAGCTCTCCAATTCGTTACACCTCCTTGCAATCCAATCGCTAATTTTCCACGTCCACCATTTCCCATAGGAATTCGGTAAGCATAGCTAAAATTTGCACCCATTTGTTGAGAAGGCCCAATGACATCATTGTAAGCACTAAACCCAACACCTACTCTTTTATTCTTTAGCGGGGTATGAATTGTAAAAGTTTGAGTAACTGGTGCGCCATCGATGCCCCACCATTGATTTCGGTAAAGTAATCCAATTGCTAAGTGATCTTTCGCACCTGCATACGCTGGATTATAATGTAAACTGTTGAACATATACTTTGTGAACATCGGATCTTGCTGCGAAAAAGCAGTATGTCCAAAAAAGCAAACGATGCATAAGAGAGTAAATATTTTTCTCATTTATAATGGGTATTTATTGTGTATAGTGTGTGTGTTTTTTAGTCTAATTTACGTCACACATTTTAAAAACAAAAACTATGCTAGTTTAAGGTTCAAAAAAACCTAGATATTTACCTATTAGATAACTCATTGATTACCAACAACTTAAGGTTGTTTTTTTAACAAATAAAAAGATTAAATATATAGTTAAAAAACTATACCTATATTATTTTATTTTGTCACAAAAAATTAATTTTGTATATACACGTAACCCGTGTACGTATTTTCCGCACCATCATTGAACACGTAAAAATATGTTCCATTCATCAATCTTGTTCCATTAAAAGTTCCTTCCCAATCATTTTGATAATTATCAGCTCGGAATACTTCATTTCCCCATCGGTTAAAAATACTTAGGGAATTATTAGGAAAATCTTCTGCTCCTTGGATTTCAAAAAATTGATTTACTTCATCTCCATTGGGTGAAAATCCATTGGCAAAAACGAGTTCGCCTCCTTGAATTATTTCACATTCTAATGAGACAGTTACCAAGGCTGTATCACATCCATCAATGGTGCAAATAACATACACAAAACTATCCACAACATCACATTCAATCCCGTCAGATGTATAAATAATATTACATTCACTTGCAAATGTTGCTGATCCATATTGTGTACCCATTCCACCTGCCGATGCTGGTAAGAGAAAATAATTGGTCAAAACTTGATTGCTTGGAATCGTATCATTAGCACATACATCTATCGCCAAAGTCTCCGTAAATAATACTGATTCATCATCATCAATTGCTGTCAAAAGTATCGGCGCAGTTGCCGTAATATTTGCAATCAAAATAGTCGTATCGCATACGCCAAAATTATCGCAAATAAGAATACAAGCGGTATCTTGACCTATTTGATTTGTAATTATTTCAGTACAATAAGTCAATGTATCAACTGAAAAATTAGCAACACCTCCTGTATTTTCACATATATTATTTATCAAAATTAAATTTCCTCCTAGCTCACTTGAATCCATACAAATTGACATGGTATCTCCCAAAATCATATTTTGAGTAATGGTATCAATTATTGGATTAGAAACACAAGCAACAATATATGTCGTATCTACATTTCCAAGATCATCTATCATAAAAATACACGCAGTATCTTTTCCAATATCCATCGCAGTATAATCAATACAGTAAGTCAATGGATTGATTGAAAAAATTACGTACTCTCCAGATTGATCTGGACAATCATTAAAAATACTGACTACGTTTCCAAGTAAATCTGTCGTGTCCATACAAATCTGCTCCGTCGTGTTGGAGAAAATAGTTTCAAAAATCCATTTTGGTTCAGTCTCTCCTGAATCAGCTTCTACCGTAACATATATATAAGTCGTATCGCAAAATCCAAAATCATCACAGAAAACATAACAAGCTGTATCTTGCCCAATACTTAATGCAGTAATTTCCACACAATCATTTCCTCCTACCAAATTAAATGCTGCAGGTGATGATCCCGTGCTTGGACAAAGAATCTGAGTTGAAGAGGCTTGACCTAATAACTCACTATTGTCAAAACAAAAAGTATGAATGGAATCTTCTACTAAGGTAAAATTTTCAATACTTGACTCAATACATCGCACATCAACATAAAATGAATCAACACATATTCCACCTCCACTCTCAATCACTTGAATCCAATGAGTGCCAGCCGACAAACTCAACGATGCACCGGCAAAAGTGCTGGTAGAATATAAAGGAATATTTGATGTCAAGTTAATCGCAACTACTGTAACCTTCATTGGAAAATATTCCAAACTAGGATTGCCTCCAGTAATTGATTGATTGCCAGTATTCAAAACCCAACTTCCAGTTGGATTCCAAAGATTCATCGAATCAACTAGATCAGGAATATTAGCAAACGTACCTGAAAATTCAGTTCCATCTACTTCCCAAGAATCTAATAAGTAAGGCCCAATATTTCCTTGACCAAACAATTGTCCATAGTCATAACTAGAACTAAATGATTCCATACATCCTTCAAAACCATTCATATAAATATTTCCCCCTTCGGAAAAATTATAATTAGCAATATCAGCTAACGGTATGTCAATACAAACAGTTCCATTTGCAAGGCAATCAGAGACTTGAACATAAAATGTATCTGCCGTAATTAAATCGTTAAACATTATTGCAACCTCCATTGAAGTTGTTTTATATTCTTTTTTCAAATTATATGAAAAAAGAGAGACCGAGGATATTAACAATATAATAGCATGTAGAAAAACTCTTTTCATATTCCGGTATTTGGAAAAATTTCCTTTTTTAATACGACCTTTGTTTATTGAAAAATTGTATATCGGTTGGAAAAATTTCAGACTTAAACATTTATTTTTTCTTTACTCAAGGGGAGTATTTGTTCATCTTTTTCTGAAATCTTTTTGTGCAAAACTACCGGAGCTTAAAATTAATAAAATTTAATTCAATTCTAAACTATTGGTTCGTTTAATATTTTCGTTTTAAATATTTAATATTTTTATAATACCGAAAATCATGCCAATGGATTTTACTTATTAGCATAAAAAAATTAAAGTAATGATCCATCAAATGAAAGTGGCAACAAATCTCTGCCGCCTGCAATTACATAAACCTTACCTGTTTCCCCTTGCAATAAAATTCGCATTGGTGTATCGTGTTTCATTTCTGTTTCAAAAATTACTTGACGACATGCTCCGCAAGGTGCAACTGGTTTGATGATAGTTATACTTGCACTTTTGGCGGTAATTGCCATAGCCAAAATCGGAACTTTTGGGTGGACAGAATCTGCTGCTGCTATGGTCACTCGCTCTGCACAAAGACAAAGTGGATAGGAAGCATTTTCTTGATTGGCTCCTGACATCATCTTACCATTCTTTAATAATATAGCAGCACCAACTTTAAAATTAGAGTATGGTGAATAAGATTTTTTCAAAGCTTGTTTTGCCTTCTTTATCAATTTTTGATCTTCCGAAGACAATTCCTTTTCTGAAGCATAAACTTCGATCGCTGTTTTTAAAACATGTTTTTTCATATAAATAACTGATAATCAATAAATTATAAATGTATCTTTTTTTTAATCAAATTTCAAACCATTTTTTCAGTATGCAATATGCAGTAAGCAGTTTTCGATAAGTAGTATTCTGTAAGCAGTTACAGCCTATTCAAAACTGCTTACTTAAAACTAAAAACTGAAAAATTCTTAATATAAAAATGCCGTATTTTTATAATTGAAAACGATTAACTAGTTTCACCACATGAATTTCGAAATTACCAATGTACGAGCACTTCAAGGCTTTCAGATAATGCGACAAGGAGCAGCCATTCTGATTAGTATTTTGCTAGCCAAAAGTGTCTTAACTAGTGAAGAAATTGGAACTTTCGAAATGCTTACTTTTATCGGAACAACCATCAGCTTCTTTTGGATCGCAGGATTAAATCAAGGCATTCTTCCATTTTTTCCAAAACTAAATTCAACCGACCATCGTCCATTTATCTTTAATATTTTCCTGCTGTTTTTTAGTATTTCCATTTTTGTAATTGTATTGTTATTTTTTTTTGAAAAAAACATTATCCAACTGCTCGTCGGACAAGATTCACTTCCTTATTTTAAATGGTATTCAATTTACTTGTTATTTTTCATGCCTAGTTTTTTAGTTGATTACATTTATTTAGTGAATAATAAAGCCAAGGAAATTCTAGTTTTTGGCACCGTAGTATTTTCTCTTCAAGTACTCGTTGTGATCGTTCCATTATTTTTGGAAAAAGGACTTTTGGGAAGTATTCAAGGTTTGGTTGGACTAGGAATATTTCGATTTTTATGGTTACTAAAAGTTGTTTTTGATTTTGGGAAAAGCGAATGGAAAAGTAAGATTATGAATGATTATTTAAAGCTTTCCATTCCCTTAATTTTGTATGCTTTACTTTCTGGCTTTCCAACCGTTTTTGATAGTTGGGTCGTCGGTTGGTTTTATGAAGACAAATCAACTTTTGCGATTTTCAGGTATGGAGCGAGAGAATTACCGCTTGCGATTGCCCTAGCAAATGCATTAAGTATGGCGATGATTCCAGAAATTTCGAAGAACCATAACAATCCCGAACAGTCGAGACAAGTCGCTTTTACAAACTTAAAAAATAAAACATTAAACTTATTCCATTGGCTTTTCCCCTTGTCGATTGTTTTAATGTTGACGAGTTCGTGGTGGTTTCCAAAAGTATTTAACCCTGACTTTATTGAAAGTGCTTCGGTTTTTAATGTCTTTTTATTAGTCATCATTAGTCGTTTAATTTTCCCCCAAACGATTTTAATTGCTTTGGAAAAAACGAAAATGGTACTCTATATTTCTATTATGGAAACCATTTTAAATATAATCCTAAGTGTAATTTTCGTCCAATATTTTGGATTGATTGGAATTGCTTTTGGAACTGTTTTGGCCTATTTATTTGAAAAAATTGCAATAGCTATTTATCTTTTTTTCCAACATGAAATTTCATTTTCGAAATATACTCCAGTTCGTTGGTTTTTATTTTATTCTATATTATTGACAGCATCTTACTTTCTCACATAGCCCAATCGTATTACTAATTTCCTAATTCTTTTATCATAAACCGATTTTCCAAATCGGTCAATTGTAACTTCTCAACTTGATAAGTCGAACTACTACGACTTGGAAAGTCATTTTACGTTAGCCACTTTTCTAAATTGGTCAATCGTTTCCGTCCCAAGATAGAAAGTCGTTTTATAAAAAAATCCTTGACATTAATTAAAACATCAAGGATTTTTAAACCTGTAATTATATTGGTTTTTTTACACTAAAGCCTTCAACGCTAATCCGAAAATCGTATCTATAATCAAATTAAAAATGGAATTCCGATAAGCTTGCAATCGAATCAATGCTAAACCTGAACTTTCTAATGCACTCATCTTGGCAGAATCTACATTACTTTTCACCAAAAACTCAAAGTCCATCGTCGTCAAATCTCCTCTTTCCAACATGCGTGTCCATCTTCTCAAATCTCGTTTCATTCCTTTCAATAATTTTTGAGCATCACGCTTCGCATCTTTTTGATATTTACGAACAGTCAATTTTGTCAAGTCGTCCACATTGCCTGAAAGCTCTTTCATTATTTTTCTAAACCTTGGCAAATCTAATTCGCCCACTTTAATTTTTGAAGCAGCATCAGATGTTTTAGGCTTCGTGTTAGCCTTCGGTTTTGATTTTGGCTTCGCTTTTGGTTTTGATTTTGGTTTTGATTTTGGTTTTGGCTTCGGCGAAGTCTTTGGTGTATCTGAAGCCTTCGCCAATTCTTTAGCTTGCGCCATCCAAGTACTTGGATCATGTGCATTAAATCTTGGCCCAGCATCCTCCAATATTTTTTCAAGTACTGATTTTTTTGTTTTAGCTAAATCATTATAAGTCATGATTCCACCTGCATTAAGCAATTGCTGAATCTTTGGCCCGACACCTGTTATTTTAGTTAAATTATCTTTGTTAGAAGTTCTTTTTGCCATAATGTTTTTTGGTTTTTAAAAAAATTAAAAAGAAAATAGATAATTATTGATTTTACTCAATGCTACATTTTTGGCTTCTTTTTCTTTTTTTCTAGATTAATTACTTTGTCAAAATTCTTAGAAACTACTCCTGCGACTTCCTTGATGAATGGTGCCTTGAGTTTATCTTCACTCTTCCATTTTTTTAAAAAACCACCCATTAAGTTTCCTTCAGGATTAGACAAGAGTTCCAACATTTTGACTGTTTTCATATTCTTTTCTCCTTTTGATTTTTCGTAATCAATTTGATCGTCCATCTTAGCGTTGAACGCATTGATTTGAGGAGCCATCGAACTATAACTTTTCGCGCCTTTTTTCATTAATGCAACTGCATCAGTTTTCAAACTCATGAACCCTTCTAAAGATCTTAAATCTTGCTTCACCATTCCTTTGGCAGGATTACAACTTTGGAAGGAGAGACTAGTTGAAACGAAAGCAATAAATAAAAAGTAAAAAAGTTTTTGAGAAAATCCCATGTTTTTAAATAAGGAAGTGCTATTCATAATATAGATTTTAGATTAAAAATAAATTAATTGATAATAAGTTCATGTTCACAATTATTCATAAGTTATTTTGGATTCTTTTTTCATCATATTTCATAAAAAATCCTCGATGTAACACAGGCTATATCTACGTTTTTTTATTTTATCTGATAAAAAAATA
>Ga0114957_1002292_pt1 | contig 18582 bp, 12 predicted proteins | sample BantaG_FD_87175 | JGI IMG/M metagenome (GOLD analysis project Ga0114957, IMG submission 87175) | Marine algal microbial communities from Bantry Bay, Ireland - BantryBay_4 metaG | ecosystem: Host-associated > Algae > Red algae > Unclassified | place: Bantry Bay, Ireland | collected 2014-11-21 | reverse complement strand
TTTAAAGGTTATACTTTTAAATCTTCAAAAAGAAGTACAACAGGCAGAAGGTTTCTACTTCGATACAACCTTAATTCGCTCCTTCACTTCTTGCGCAACTCTCCTAGCTTCATCAATATCCTCATTTACAATGGTTACATGGCCCATTTTTCGAAAAGGGCGTGTTTGCTTTTTTCCGTATATATGCGGCGTAACACCATTCATAGCCATGATTTCGGCAATGTTTTCATACACCACATCTCCGGTATGCCCTTCGGCTCCAACCAAATTCACCATAATTCCAGCGACTTTGCTATCTGTTCTGCCCAAAGGCAAATCTAAAATAGCTCTGATATGCTGCTCGAACTGATTGGTATAACTGGCTTCAATACTATAATGGCCGCTATTGTGAGGTCGAGGTGCCACTTCGTTTACTACAATTTTATCATCTTCGGTTTGAAACATTTCCACGGCGAGAATTCCGATATGGCCAATTTTTTCAGAAACTTTTAAAGCGATTTCTTGTGCCTTTTCAGCTACTATCTTATCAATTCTTGCTGGGCAAATAACATACTCTACCTGATTGGCTTCAGGATGAAATTCCATTTCAACAACAGGGTAGGTGACTACTTGTCCACTTGGGTTGCGAACTACTATAACTGCAAGCTCGTTTTTAAACGGAATCATCTTTTCAGCGATGCATTCACCCGCAGGTAGCCCTTTTACATCTTCCATCGAACGCACCACTTTCACGCCTTGTCCGTCATAACCAAATCGCGCGGCTTTCCAAACAAAAGGGAATTCTAAGCCTCCATTAATAATAGCATCTTCAATTTCACTGGCATAAGCAAATCGTGAAAATTCTGCGGTGGGTATTCCTTTATCAGTATAAAAATTCTTTTGCGTCGCCTTGTTCTGGATGATGCGAAGTGTTTTCGTTGGCGGATAGACTTTCACACCTTCATCTTCCAATTTTTCCAACGCATCAAGATTCACATTCTCAATCTCAATGGTTAAAACATCAACTTGTTTTCCAAAGTCGTACACGGCATCAAAATCCATCAAACTTCCTAGAACAAAATCATCGCAAGCGATTCGGCATGGAGCGTCTTTTGAGGCGTCTAACACTTTGGTTTTGATGTCAAATTTTCGGGTTTCATAAAGCATCATTTTACCAAGCTGCCCGCCACCCAAAATTCCTAATGTAAAATTCGAAGAAAAGTAGTTCATCGACTATGATTTCAACAGCTTTCGTTAGCCGTTTCACAAAAATACGTCGAATTCTTAAAACCCGCATGGGTTCTATGAAAAAGCGAAATCAAAACTGTATATTTGCCCCCTGCCAAAAGCAACGATAATGCAGCTGCACGATAAAAATTTTAAACCCTACCTCACCGAAGCACAAATATTGGCTGCGGTGCAAAAGGTGGCCGATGCCGTTGCTGTAGATTACCAGAACGAGACACCCATTTTTGTTGGGGTCTTGAACGGGTCTTTTATGTTCGTATCCGATTTTTTAAAAGCCTATCCTCACCCATGTGAGGTTTCTTTTGTAAAAATGAGTTCATATCAAGGCTTGACCTCTACAGGTATAGTTGAAACACTTTTAGATGTTTCTGAGGATATCGAAGGAAAAAGTGTTATAATCCTTGAAGATATTGTAGATACTGGGCGAACATTGAAGGAACTGATTCACATGTTTTCTGATATAAATATCAAGGAATTCAAAATCGCGACCTTATTTTACAAATCGGAGATTTATACCGGGGAGTACACCATCGATTATTTTGGAATGGAAATTCCCGATAAGTTCATTGTAGGTTATGGACTGGATTATAACGAACTAGGCAGAAACTTGAGAGCTATTTACCAACTAAACCAACCACATATGATTAATTTGGTATTATTCGGAAAACCGGGTGCCGGAAAGGGTACGCAAGCCGAATTTTTAAAAGAAAAATATAATTTGAAACACATCTCTACCGGAGACTTGTTTCGTTATAACATGAAGAATGATACCGAATTGGGTCAATTGGCGAAGTCTTACATTGAAAAGGGAGACCTAGTGCCCGATGAAGTTACCATCAAAATGTTGGAAGATGCTGTTGATAAGAACCCCGATGCAAGTGGTTTCATTTTCGATGGTTTTCCAAGAACTACAGCACAGGCGGAAGCGTTAGATACTTTTTTGTCCACCAAAAATATGAAAATTGATGCGACCATTGCCTTAGAAGCAAACGATGAAGTGTTGATTGAACGTATTATAGAAAGGGGGAAGGTAAGTGGGCGAACCGATGATCAAGATGAAGGCAAGATTCGCAATCGTTTTGAGGAATACAATGAAAAAACAGCCCCTTTGAAAAATTTCTACGAAGGGCAGGGAAAGTTTCATAGTGTAAATGGTATTGGTGCAATTGATGAAATCACACAACGATTGGCGAAAGTAATCGAAGAGTTATAGTATTTTAAAGTTAATTTATAACCTCAATTTTGTCTTTTGGCTAATCAATTATTAAAAAGAGCGTTTATGAAACAAGTAATTCTTATCGTTTTTTGTCTTTGGGGAACCTCAACTTTTTCGCAGGAAATAAATACCGCAAAAAATGAAATTTCCGTTACTGGAGAGGCCACTGTTCGAGTTCAACCCAATCAGGTAATACTGCAATTGGGGGCAGAGACTAGAGGCAAGGACCTCTTAAAAACGAAATCTAAAAACTCTGATATTATTTCAAAGGCAATTGCGTATTGTAAATCTAAGGGTATTGCCGAAAAGCATATTCAGACAGATTATATTCGAATGACCCCAAGTTATAATTACAACAGTCTGGGCGAATTAAATTACTACAATGTTGATCAGTCGCTTTCCATTACCCTTGAGCAAATGGAAATTTACGAAGAAATACTTACCGAGCTTTTGAAGATCGGTGTAAACAAAGTACAAGGAGCTAACTTCAGTACCACCGATTTGAAGGAGAACAGAATAAAGGCAAGAAAATTAGCGATTGAAGCTGCCAAAGAAAAAGCTGTTTTTTTAGCCTCGGAGGTGGGGATTAAGCTTGGCAAAATAACGAATGTATCTGAATATGCTACCAACAATAATTATTTCGAATTAATGAGTTCGGCAGCGATGTCTCAAAATGTAATTCAAAATATCGGTGGCGATAGCACAGTACAAGGGCTATCAGTGGGGATGATTCCCATTAGAGCTTCGATAACACTTACCTATCAAATAAAATAGCAATATATTTTTATAAGGTATTGCTATCCGGAAAATAATAAACGGATGTAAATCTTTCAAAACACTGTTGTTCTCTGTCTTTGAAGAAAATAAGCGAAAATGCCCGAGGAAGTAATTAGTGCCAAAGACGGATTAAAGGGCTGCGCTTTTACTTGCGGAATAGCTCTTTTGCTTTTTGTGCTCTCTGCCGCAGGTTATCTGATTTACATTTATTATTTAGATGATTCAATACCAATTGGCTAGGTGCAATACAAATACTAAACGATTCAAATGACTGAAGGTAATTTTGTAGACTATGTAAGAATCTTTGCCGAATCAGGTAATGGCGGCAAGGGCTCTGTACACTTGCATCGAGAAAAGTTTATTACCAAGGGTGGCCCCGATGGCGGTGATGGCGGTCGTGGTGGTCATGTGATTTTAAGAGGTGACAAGAACTTATGGACACTCGTAAACTTTAGATTCAAAAAGCACTTTAAAACTGGTCACGGGGAGCACGGTAGCAAAAATCGAAGTTCTGGCGCCGATGGGCAAGACACCTACTTAGATGTGCCACTGGGTACAGTAGTACGTGATGCAGAAACCAATGAGATTTTATTTGAGATTACTGAAAATGCCGAAGAGAAAATCTTAGCCGAAGGTGGTATGGGAGGTCGTGGTAATTGGCATTTTAGATCACCAACTAATCAAACCCCGAGATACGCACAACCTGGAGTACCCGGACAAGAGGTTTCTGTGATTCTAGAACTTAAAGTGTTGGCCGATGTCGGTTTGGTAGGTTTTCCGAATGCAGGAAAATCGACCTTACTTTCTGTTATTACTTCAGCAAAACCAAAAATCGGGGACTATGAGTTTACCACCCTAAAGCCCAATTTGGGTATTGTCAAGTATCGCGACTTTCGCAGTTTTGTCATGGCAGATATTCCTGGTATTATTGAAGGTGCAGCAGAAGGTAAAGGCTTGGGACATTACTTTCTACGCCATATTGAGCGCAATTCTACACTTCTGTTTTTGATTCCTGCAGATAGCGATGATATCGGCAAAGAATATAAAGTACTTCTTGACGAGTTAAAACGTTACAATCCAGAACTCTTAGATAAAGACAGACTCATCGCAATTTCAAAAAGCGATATGCTCGACGAGGAGCTTATTAGTGAAATGAAGGTTGAATTGGATAAAGATCTATTGGGCGTACCGTACATGTTCATCTCCTCTGTAGCTCAATTAGGAATTCAAGAATTGAAAGACAAGCTCTGGGCAATGCTGAATGATTAAAATTTATTTCCGCTTCACGCGAATCACGTAGGTAGCAATAAGGTTATCATTCACTTTGACATGCACATCATAGCTGCCAGATTTCTCAAAACTATGTTGTAATTCGTAGCTGTTTTTGTTTTGTTCAACCAGCGGTCGAACACTTTCACTACTGTTCCCATTTTTCAAAACCAAAACTATACTCTCGTTTTCGATTGCATTGACCGAGCTTATCGTAAATGAAAAGGGTTTGTTTTTTATGGTCTCCAGATGCATTTCAAGAGGTGCTGTAGGTATTATGGTTGACTTAAATGCCTCTTTGTACACCACAGGCCCATCTAAAAAAGTTTGAAAATTAGGCGTATCAGACATCAAACTCCATTTAGTATCAAGGGGAAAGTGATTCTTTATAAACAAAGAAGGTTCTGCTAAGAAATAGCCGTCAAAATAATCGCTTTCGAATCTTGGACCATCATCGTCCAAAAGTATTCTTCCTGCCGACCATGTAGGGTCGCATAAATACCATTTGCCATCTAGTTCAACTGCGTTCCACGAATGATTGGGAATACTTTTATCGCTAAGAGTAGTATTTGCGGTTCTACCATATCCGTTAATAATGTTACAATTGATATCTGCTAAAGCAGCCAATTCTCGTATCAAATATGCATAACCTGTACATGCAGTTTTCTTATACTTCAGTAAGTTTTTAAAAACTTTAGGAGTGGCTTCAGCATTCCATTTTGCTAAAGCATCTTCATCTTTTGCTAATTTTTTACGTTTTTTTATGGTTTTTGTATACGAACTATAGTCGTTTTGAATATTTGTGCCGACCCAAGTATAAATTGCTCTGAATTTTTCAACATCGGTTTCTAAGGCTCTGGTTAAATTATGAGTTAATACAGGCAGATTGGCTAGACTTGCACCTTTGTAATAGACGGCAATGCTATCGGCTTTTTTGAAATTGATTTGCGCAAAATTAGAGTGCTGCCCATTTAAGGCAGCACTGAAAAGTAATACTAGAAGAACTGTAATTTTCATTTTCTGAATAAGTCACCAATTTTTTGGAAGATATTTCTTTTTGAAACGAATGCTCCTCCTACAACTACCTCGCCCATTAAATTAATATTAGAGTAGTCGAAGGTGATAGTGATATCAATAACTTCAGATTCGGCCTCCTTAATTTTATATTCTTGAGAGTCAAAACCTATGTAGCTGAAAACCAATATATCATCAACTTCTAATTTTCTCGGAAATTCAAATTTTCCATCAAAATCAGCCGTGGTACCCTCAGAAGTTCCTTTTAGTACAATACTTGCACCAGGTAGCGGTAAATTGTCCTGGTCCAAGATAACTCCTTGAACGGTGTATTTATCTATAGAAGCTTGCTGAATTATGGTTTTGTCTTGAACAATGTTCAATTCAGTTTTAACCGGTAGTTCAATACTAGCAGTTTCTTGACCTATTAGGTTAGAAGTAGAACAAAGTGCCAATAAAGAAAAGCTTAGCATTCCAAAAGTCCCTGAAATTGAATTTGGTCTTATTTGGGCAAACGGATTAGTTTCATACGTTTTAAGTTGTGATTTCTTAAATCTGCCGCAAGTTTCACCTGAGGCAATCTTAAAATGAGATAACACTTGCGAATCTTTCATGGTAGTAAAATCAACGACTTCCTTATTACAAGAGTCACAAAACCCTCCGGCTGTGATTGGGCTAAAATTCTCAAACTTTTCCGTACAAGGTTTTGTGACGGTGATACTTAGTGCATTTTTCATAATTCAGTGGTTTTAATTAGTATATACCTCTAAACTATGTGCTTTCGAAAGTTTTCGAAACTTATAACTAGCAGGGTGTCACTTTGAATGAGTAAACCGGCCTTTAGAATTATTTTGAAATTTTAACTTAAGCTAAATTTAGTGAATTCTTAGTTTACTTTCACCCGAACTCCCTCAGAATGACTGCTAAATTCTGGCGCATACATGCTTTGAATTGTAGTAATACCGTTGCTGAAGTCACCAGCATTATTTACCCGAACGTCATATTCAAAAACATACACTCCCTTTGGCAAGTAGTCAAAGAAGAAGTTCGTACTCGCATCTTTAGTTGCCTCGTAGTAACCCAAACCATCTTGCCATTTGTATCTTGAGATGATGTTTACGGGCTCAAAACCAGCTGCTCTCATGTCTTTCATGTGAACAAATTCCATTGGGCGGTCTGCACGCAGTTCGATACGAACTTTGACCAAATCACCAACCTTCAAATCGGTTTTAGCCGTGATTTCAGAAATCTCTTCTCCCGTATCTGTATTCTTTTTTAGGAAGAGTTTTTTCTTCAATTTTAAGGGGGTTTCCGCTGAGGTGATTTTGTCGAAATCCTCAAAATATTGCCAGTATAATGCGCCCCAAGCAATACCATCTCCTTTTTTAGAAATTTGCACTTCAGCCATTTTAGGTTTTACTTCCGCTCCGTTCCAAGCTGTTTTATAGTAACCTGTACCTGCTTCTACTTTTACATTTTCCAGTTTGGAAGGGTCTATTTTTTCACCACCTACGAGAACATCAACTGCATCGGTTACGGACAACCAGTCGCTACCTTGCACTAGTAAAGCGTAAATAGCTTCTGTGGTTGCTTTGGTAGTTTTCCATTGGTTGGTCTGCTTGTTTTTCAACAACCAGATTTTAAGATTGTCAATAGTATCAACATCTTTCGGGTGTATTTCCGAAAAGGCTTCAATTAATAAAGCTTGCGTTTCAATAGGTGCCTGATACCAGTACCATGAGCTCGTATTTTCCTTCCAGTACATGCCTAGTTCCTCCGAAGTGATGCTATTTTCCTCCAATGCGCGAAGTATCTTTTCAGATGTTGTTGCATCATTGCTTCGATGCGTAATCAAAGCCAACATCCCTTGGGAATACAAGCTTTTATTTTTCCAATACTTTTTTATTTGCCCTTTGTAGTAGGCCGTGATTTCATCTACTTGTTTTGAGGTTTTGATATCCTTAAAAAAGCTTCGCATGTACAAATAATGAATCTGGGTCTGACTCAAATGGTCGTCATTGATATTTGAGGCGAACTTTTTCATACTAACGTACTCTTTAACGAATGCGTTGTCAAGATAGCGCATGGCATTCTGAACCATGTTACCGTGCTTGCTAAGTGCTGCCGTAGCTACGTTCAATTGTTTCAAGTGGCCTAGCCCGGCAATTATATGTTGGGTCACATTACGGCTATCCGGTCCGCCATTGAACCATGGCCAGGCTCCCGAACCTTTTTGGTTTTGCTTTAATTTATTCAAAGCAGTAGCTTGTTCACTTTTCATTTTGTTCAAATTGAACAACAATGCGATGCGTTTTTTCTGTTCTGTTTCTGATCGGGCATCACGCAACCAAGGCGTTTCTTCAATTAAAAGCGATTTCAGTTCTTGGTTCTTTTCCAAGTTACTGACCAAGGCATCCGAATTTGCCCATTGTTTAAACACTTCCTGAATTCTAGGATTGCTGTTCACAATATGACTCGCCAAAGTGTTCGCGTAATACTTGGAAAAGGTCTGTTCGTTACACTCATAAGGGTATTCCATCAAATAGGGTAGTGCTTGTACCGCATACCAGGCAGGATTGCTCGTCACCTCTAAGGTCAACTTATAATGCTTTAAAGTCGGTGACTTCGTTGTTTTTAATTTATCTAAAGTGAAGGTTTTTGTTTGGTTGCTTCTCACCCACATTGGCAAGGTTTCGGTCACCAACATTCTGTTTGATAAAACAGGCAATAAATTCTGTTCTCCATCGCTAAATTCCCCTGCTTTTGCCGTTACGGTATATTGAACTGCCTGCATTCCCTCTGGTATTTTAATACGCCACGAAACATGGGTATTGCCTACCGAATCTACTTCAAAACTGCGTTGCCCTATTTCATGAGGTTTAAAGGCCTTTACACGCTGAGGATAATTCATAATGATATGATCTGAAATATCTTCTCCGGAAAGCGCATCTATCAATTTTAACCTTGCCCGACCAGAAAGTAGCTTTTCAGTCAGATTTGCGATTTTAGTACTGATGGTAATTTCATCGCCTTCTCTTAAGAATCGAGGGGCATTTGGTACGACCATCAGTTCTTTTTGGGTTGCGGTCTGTAAAGTTGTATACGAGCTCTCTAACTTTTTGTTGTGAGCCAGTAGTTGCACATTCCATTTGGTTAGGGCTTCCGGCGTAGTAAAACTGAAAGAAACATTTCCTTCTTTATCTGTTTTTAAATGTGGAAAGAAAAAAGCGTTTTCTTGTAGATTTTTGCGAATCTTCACTTCTTCAGAACCACTTTTTCCAGCTTTATTCTTCTCTTCAGTGCGTAGACCTTTTGGTTGCTGGCGCTCCGCTAATGGTTCATTACCGAATAGTCCATCCTTATCAATCGGAGCTGACATCACTGGTTTTGCAACAGATTCATTTTCCATCACCATATCACCGTCATCAAAACGTGCTTGGCCTAGGGCACCTTCTTTTTTAGATATTCTCGATCTATCGCGATAGCTTCTATTGTAGTAACCAAAATGCAAGCCGAACCAATTGAACGAATCAAAGTATAGACTTGTATAGCCATAACTCTTATTATCCACATAGGTATTGAAAGAGCTGTTTGCAAAGCAACTATAGGCAGTAGCAATTCTATTGGTGTAATAGGTTGGTCTGTATATTGGATTGAACTCCCAATAATGCCCTCTAAACGAATCTAACGATGCATCGTACATGTTGGCCAAAAGCTCGGCAGTAACTCTATTACCTTCCGGCCCTTTTATTTTGAAAGACCAAGTTTCGTCGGTACCTGGTTGCAGCTTATCACGAAAGGTCATGGTCTCGATTTGCAATTGCGAACTAGGGTAGGGTACCTGAATGTTCAGGTGACTTGCCTCAAAATAATTGAAAACCGCAAAACTATAGGTGATTGCGAAGCCACCTAAATCGTTTGCGGTAACAGGAACCGTAAAAGATGCTGAATTGTTGTTCAAACGAATCAATTTGGTATCGACAACCTTATGGTTTTTTTCAATATTTATAGTTACGTTAATGTCTTTTGCGCTTGAAAGCAAGGTAACTTTTACTTTGTCACCAATGGCGTAACTATTCTTGTCGGTCTTGATTTGGAACAACCCGTTATCGGCTAATTGCTTGTCGTTATGACTGAATAATGTTGTTTGAATAATGTCTTTGACCAACTGACCAAATTTGTCTTTGGTTTCTAACTCAAGCACATATTTACCAGATAACCAATTTTTGGTATTTCCTAAGGATAATTCTTTGGCTGTTGCCGTATCAAATTCAGATTCCCATACCAGCGCACCTTTTTCCCAAGTGTAGGTGTCTTGCTCATTGCTGTGCGCGTCATGCGGGTACATTCTTTTGAATTCTTCCTTTGACCATCCTTCATAATCGGGAGCCGCCCATCTTCTTGGGCGATTTACGGTTTTAGGAGCGGTTAGCTTGTACATTTTTATAGTGCCTTTCGCAGGTACAAATTGTCCGTTCAGATTAGTTGTAGAAATGGTGAGTTTATTCTCCTTCAAATTTTTATCAAAAGGGTTCGCGATGCCCATATTCGCCGTCATTGTATGATAGCCAACCGTAACAAAAGACGTTGTACTATGTGTTTCGCCATTAATATCGGTAACATCTGCGGTTACTTCATAACTGAAAGTCGGTGAATTCTTTTTGTCTACACTTGTATCCGGTAATGCTTTAAAATCTATTTCGTATTTGCCCGACGCATCTGTTCTAGTTTCGCCATGGGCAATTTCTTGTGGAGAACTGTTAAGGTTCGGGTAATACCAGTAGCACCATCGTGGATAATACACCACACGCTTTACACGATAAGCCACCTTGGCATCGGTTATGTTACTTCCCGAATAGGCGGTTGCCATGCCTTTTACAGTAACCTTGTCATTTACTTTATATGAATCAGTTACTGGGTCAAAAGAAGTTTCGAATTTTGGTCGTTTGTATTCTTCTACCGAAAAACCTGCATAGCCACTTAAAGAAATTCCCTTTGAGCTCGCATACATCGAAAATTGTCCTGTAAGTCCGTTACTTGGTAAAATAAACTCCCCAGAAAAAGAACCATAATCATTGGTTACGAATTCTTCGGTCCAAACGATTTGCCCGTTTACATCGCGAAGTTCGACAGCTACTTTTTGTTTTTCTTGAATAGATGAAACGCCATTGTCGATTTTAATGGCAATTCCTTTAAAGTATAAAGGTTGGCCAGGCCTATAGATGCTTCTATCTGTTAATAGAAAGCACGAATAATTGGTTACAGTACTACTTTCGTGATACCTATTATTGATGTAATACCCTTTGTAATAGGCCTTGTCATTGATATGGGTAATAGTTACGCTGAGATTTGACCAATTTTCATCGTTAAGCGCAATAGTTACATTACCCATCTTATCGGTAGTGAAGCTTTTACTTAGGCGGGGTCCGTCATAGTTTTTGGTATAGCGAATGGTAACCTTCGCACCAGAAACAGGTTTTCCATTGCTACGGTCAATTACTTGGAAATAATGGTGCGTATTGGTTCTTGTTTCGGCCAAGGCCATATTGGTAACTTGAACGAGGCTGTATGAAAATGTTTTGTTCGTCTTATCTTGTGGTTCCGCTAGAATGAGATAATACCCGTTTGCCATTGGAGGCATAGAAATTTCGGTACTATGCGATTGGTAATCATTTTCATTTTTCAAGGGAGATTGCCATTCTTTGGCAACGGATAATTTTTTGATGAACGCTATCTTTTTTTCTTTGTCGTATAATTCATCAAGGGTATTTAGCTGTTTTTGTGTTACACGCCGAGCTGTAAGGTTTAACCCGCTAAGGTTCTTATAGTTCACTAAAAATCGCGAAGTTGTATTTATGGGGATATGCTTTTCGGTAGTCAGTTGAAGACTTTTTTGAAGTATTTGTGCTTTTAAGCCTTTACATTGCGTTGCACCTCTACTGGTCGGTTGTTCTTTGATTATCGTTTTACATAAGGCCAAAGCCTCTTTGGTCTTCCAGCGGTTGTCTTCCTGTAATTTAGGTTGGTAGGTACTTCCTTGTTGATTCAATAACGCAGCAATTTGATATTGGTATAGACTAGAAGCCAAAGTACTTTTTCCTGCCAAAGCGGCATTTTGTAAGACCTCTAAAAACTGCTGTTCTTTATTATCAAAAGTGGCATTTGCATATATGAAATTCAAGCGCTCTATGTTAATTTCTGCATAAGTATAGGGTTTCGCAGAGGGTAGGTGCAACATCAATAATTTTTGATAAATGCAAAGGGCTTTTGCCTGTAAAGAGGTGTCATCTTTTACATCTATGTGTTTATTGATAAAGGCAAAACCTTCACACATTAAATCGGGGTCATCGATTTCGAATTTATCCGCTGGCCGGGTAATGTCGTTTTCACTCGTTTTATAAAAACTGAGCGCATTATGTGCTAAAAGGTCAAAAAGGGTAGGGCGATATTCCTGAGTATCTGATTGCTGGTATAAAATCGCATCGAACTCCGAAACCGGGGTCTGCTTTAGAATATCCTCATTTTCTAAGGAGGCATCAAAACGAATGCTAATCTCTTTGAACAAAGTAGTCAAATCCCAAGTTCGAAAATCGACGGAATCTACTTTTACATCCGTTGTAGTCCGGTTATAGAACTGATATCTATTTTGTTGAAAAAATTGCCAATAAAGGGTTGCTAAATAACTTTCGAGTAGGTTTTTGGTAGGATATTCGGCCTTTGCGATTTCAGATTTAAAATCATTGATGATTTTAAGCTGAGCGTCTTCCTCCAAGATCATAACGTATTTTGAACTATGGAGTAAGGCCTTCACGATTTGTGCTGAATTTTTTTGTTTTTTCGCTTTTTCAGAAATGGAGGTCACCACTTGTAACGCGGACTTCGTCAAGGCTTCGCCTTCAAGTTTTTGAACTTGTTTCCAAAGTGTTTCGTAAGGATCGTTAGTTGCCTGCGCTTGCGCCATTTGAGAAAATAGTATTATCGTTAATACCGTTACTAGATGTTTCATATCTATAAATTTGGCTATACCTCTCAATTAGAACGATTTGCTTGTGTTCCGAGTATGCTATTACAAAATTAAACACAAAGATGTAACCAATGCTCCCTGAAAACAATGAAAATTGAGTGAAGTGGGGGTTTAGGTGAGTGAAATCCCCCTAGCCCCCAACGGGGAACTCTTGCCGTTTCACGAAAAGAAGGAGTATGTTCTTTCAATCTTTTTCCACACCCTAAACCAAAGGCATATCAGAACGTGATCTAACCCTTTTTTCTCGTCCGCCATGCACAAACAATTCATTCCTCCCCCTAGGCAAAAGGCAGGAACCGAAAAAGAATTTCATAACAGTAAGAGCCCCCTTTTGGGGGCTAGGGGGCTTTTACAGACTTTTCAACAATCCCCCATCTATAGGAATCTGTGTGCCGGTAATAAAAGCAGCATTATCAGAAGCTAAGAAGGCTACTAGATAACCATATTCTTTTGGGTCTCCGATACGTTTTAAAGGAACTTTTGATTTCATGTCGGCTAAGACTTCGTCTTCTGAAATACCCAATTGCGCGGCTTTTTTAGAGTTCAATTGCGCGATACGTTCAGTGTCAAAATAGCCGGTTAAAATACTATTTACGGTTATCTGATTTTCACCCACATCAGTAGCTAAAGACTTTGCCCAAGTCACTAAACTCGCTCGAATGGAGTTTGATAATGCGAGATATGACAAGGGTTCTTTTACTGTGATGGAAGCTACGTTAATTACACGTCCCCATTGGTTTTCAAGCATATTGGGTAAGGCAAGTTCAGTAGTATAAACAACTGTTTTAAAGAGAAGGTCGAAAGCCTCTTGATAGTCCTCTATATTTTTCTCTAAGGCGTTTCCGGCAGGTGGGCCTTGCGTATTATTTACCAAAATATCTACGGTATTAGATGCAAAATATGCAGAAATGACAGTTTTGTATTCTTTATAATTTGAGAAATCTACAATGAAATACTGATGGGATTGGCCTTCAGAGAATGCTAGACCTTCTAAAACGGACTTAAGTTTGTCTTCATTTCTGGCCATTAAGGTTACACTGGCACCGCTTTCCGCTAATTGTTGTGCGATGGCCTTGCCGATACCGCCGCTGCTTCCGCCAATTAATGCTCTTTTGCCTTTTAATGATATTTTCATAATATTATTTAGAGGTTCTAACTTTTAGTTATAATTATATCGAGCTGGATTAAAAACATCCATAAGTTTACAAGATGTCAAAGGTTTTCCGGCATGGGTCGGGTTAGAAGCGACAGGTACAATATCACCAGAATAGTAAGTTTTTGTTTTTACATCCAATGTCAATTCGAATTCATCTTCAAAACATACATAATTTGTTCATGAATGTACTCATGTAGTGGTGTCACAGCATCTTTTTCAACATCACAAAAATCCAAATACATATTTTCATTACAAACAAGCTTGCCATGGTGTCTTGGCATAATTTCTATCGAAATAATGTTAGTTAGGTTGAGATTCATAGTTCCCAACTTAGAGGCTTAGGTTAGCCACAATAATATATGGTAAAAATACTAAACATTTCTGCGAGCGCCCTCTATTTCATCATCACGCGAACTTTTAAAGTAACTGTTTAAATATTAAATGAACTTTTAATTTAAAACCTAATTTACTGTTTTGAACTTCGTGCTTCAAACTTCATACCTCCTAAATCAATTCCTATCTTTGAGGACTAAATCAATATCATGAAAATCCATTTTATCGCTATTGGCGGAAGTGCTATGCACAATTTGGCCTTGGCACTCGAACATAAAGGGTACACCATAACAGGAAGCGACGATGTTATTTTTGAACCTTCTAAAACTAGGCTTGATAAAAAAGGGCTTTTACCAGAGAGTTTTGGTTGGTTTCCGGAAAAAATAACTACTGATTTAGATGCGGTAATTTTGGGAATGCACGCCAAAGCCGATAATCCGGAATTGTTAAAAGCTCAGGAATTAGATTTGAAAATTTACTCATATCCTGAATTTCTTTATGAGCAATCGAAAAACAAAACTAGGGTTGTTATTGGCGGTAGTCATGGTAAGACCACCATTACCTCAATGATTCTTCATGTGTTGAACTATCATGACCGACCCGTAGATTATATGGTAGGTGCTCAATTAGAGGGTTTCGACCGAATGGTGCATCTGACCGAGGAAAATGATTTTATTATTTTGGAAGGGGATGAATACCTTTCTTCACCAATAGATAGAAGGCCTAAATTTCATTTGTATCAACCTAATATTGCTTTGTTAAGCGGAATAGCTTGGGATCATATCAACGTTTTTCCAACTTTCGAAAACTACGTAGAACAGTTTCGGATTTTTGTAGATAGTATTGTTAAGGGCGGAAGCGTCACCTATAATATAGAAGACCCGGAAGTAAAAAAAGTAGTGGAAACTTCGGAAAATGCGATTCGAAAATTACCGTATCAAACTCCTGAATATGTTGTCGAAGACGGTCAGACCTTATTGGAAACTCCAGAAGGGCCAATGCCAATTGAAGTTTTTGGAAAGCATAATCTAAACAATCTCGCTGGTGCAAAATGGATATGCCAGAACATGGGTGTTGATGAGGATGATTTTTACGAAGCTATCGCAACTTTCAGCGGAGCATCTAAACGCTTGGAGAAAATAGCAGAGGGGAAAACCAGTGTTGCCTACAAAGATTTTGCCCATTCCCCGAGTAAAGTTGCAGCGACTACCAAAGCGGTTAAAGAACAATATCCGAATAGAAAATTGATTGCCTGTTTGGAATTACATACCTATAGTAGTTTTAATTCTGAATTTATAAAAGAATATAAAGGCGCTCTCGATGCTGCTGATGTACCGGTAGTATTTTATTTGCCAGAATCGGTTGCCATAAAGAAACTTGCAGCCGTGAGTCCAGAGCAAATTTCTAGTGCTTTCGAGCGTAAGGATTTAAAGATTTACACCAATGCTGCCGCTTTTAGAAATTTTGTATTCCAGCAAGATTTCGACAACTCCGTTTTGCTGCTAATGAGCTCAGGAAACTATGGGGGATTAGATTTAGATGAGGTCAAACAGAAAGTTAGTAGCTGATCTTTGAAAGCTGAGCAGTCTATTTGTCAGTAATAGATAAGCTGGTATGTGTTTTGAAAACAATAACTGCAACAGAAAAACTTAAACGGCTGAGCTGTTGTAAACTTTTGGTGTCATTTTTAAGACCAAAAGCGCCAATCTTAATGATTGCTTGTATGTTGGGCGTATCTTATGTAATTCTTCAAGAAGAGAGAATGGTACTTGATACCGGGCAAAAATCGAACAACAAGAGGCGCAACCAGATGATAATGAATCAGACCCCGAATTGTTTCAGATGATGGTCTAGATGCTTAAACTGCATCTTGCCCCATTGCTCGTCGGTCAATTTGCCGAAGAAATGGGTTGCGGCTTCAAACTTTTTCTAGTTTTCAACTTGTAAAATTCGCTTACCAGATTGCTCAAAATTTCTTTTTCGACACTCAGGTTTTTGAGTTCTTTATCTTAGGAGCATCGCTCAGTTTTAATCATGATTTATTGTACCTTGTCATAGGTGTATTAATGGCGTTCATAGCTTAATAGAATCCATTTTTAAAAGCCTAAAAACAAACTAAAATGAATCAAAATCTACAGCAATATGCGCACATTCCTTTAAAACAGCTCCAAAATAGAGTTTGGAGAACGTATACAGGTGGGCGTTGATTGATAGGTGGAAAAAAACTACGGATGAAGTTGATGGTAGTACCCCTGAAGAATGGATTATGTCAACTGTTATTGCGCGCGGAAAAAATAGACCAAAAAATGAAGGCTTATCTCGTATTCAAATTGAAGGTGAGATTGTGCCAGTAAAAGAATTAATAGATTCAGACCCCGAACTGTACTTGGGTAAAGCGCTCAATCAAAAATATGGAACCACGGGTGTTTTGATTAAGATGTTAGATTCTATGGAGCGATTAACCATTCAGGTGCATCCAGATAAGCAGTACGCTAAAAATATATTGAACTCTGAATTCGGTAAGACAGAATCGTGGTATGTATTAAATACACGCGAAATTGATGGGGAAAAGAGTGTTGTTTACATGGGGTTTAAAAAACATGTGACCAAAGTGCTGTGGAAAACATTTTTTGAAAATCAAGATATTGAAGAAATGTTGGATTGTCTGCATAAAATTGAGGTGAAACCAGGAGACGCCTTTATGATTTATGGGGGCGTGCCGCACGCCATTGGATTTGGTTGCTTTTTAATGGAGGTACAAGAGCCAACTGATTATACCATGCGGGTTGAAAAAACAACACCTGCAGGACTAAAAATTGGTCCGGAATTAATACATCAAGGAGTAGGGGAGGAAACAATGTTAGAGTGTTTTCATTATAACACATATACTACAGAAGAAGCTTTGAATGCGTGGAAAATAACTCCCCAAGTGTTAGACAGTACTACTGACTTTACCCTAAAAACGGTATTTAATGAAACGCATACCAATTGTTTTGGATTAAATGAGCTGCTTTTAACGGGCAGTTATACTATTGAAGGTAATTCAAGCTTTTATGCCGCTGTAATTTATTCGGGAGCGGGTATAATAAAGTGCGGTGGTAAGGAATATAAATACACACAAGGTGATGAATTTTTTATTTCTGCTGCCATTTCAGAAATTACCTTTGTTTCTTCAAGTGAATCAAAAATATTACTTTGCTACCCTCCTAAATAGAAGTGTCAATTTTTCAGCTTAACCTTAAAAATAGTGTACATGAATTTATTTGATATAGAAAACAAGGTAATTATCATAACAGGTGGTTGTGGGGTCTTAGGCGGCGGCATCGCATCGTATTTACTAGAAAATAAGGCAACTGTAATTTTGTTGCATTACAAGGAAGCACCTCTTTTAGAGACGGTGAATACACTTAAAAAAACAAGCTCAAAGGTCATAGGGTATGTGTGCGATGTAGTTGAGGAAAAAAGTCTGCAAGATGTTGCAAAAAAAATCATCAAAACCCATGGTAAAATAGATGTTTTGATAAATGCTGCTGGTGGCAATAAACCTGGTGCAACCGTTGCCCCAGATCAATCTGTTTTTGATGTTGATATAAATCAATTTAAACAGGTTATAGATTTAAACTTATTTGGCAGTATAATACCATCATTAGTTTTTGGTAAAGAAATGGCAACCCATAAAAAAGGAACTATCATCAATGTGTCTTCAATGGCTGCCGATAGAGCAATTACCCGAGTAATGGGCTATTCGGCCTCAAAAGCCGCAATAGATAATTTCACCAAATGGATGGCAGTCGAGCTGGCTCAAAAATACGGAGATGGTATGCGAGTAAATGCCATAGCACCGGGCTTTTTCATAGGAAATCAAAATAGAGCATTGCTTACTAATGAGGATGGCAGTTACACCGATAGAGGAAATACCATTATCAAAAATACTCCAATGAATCGTTTTGGAAATGCCGATGAACTAAATGGCGCCGTTCATTATTTATGTTCAGATGCATCAAAATTCGTTACAGGTATTGTTGTTCCCATTGATGGCGGGTTTAGTGCATTCAGTGGTGTGTAATTCTGAGCAAAATAGACTATTATCTTTCTTTTGGTCTTAAAAGAGTTTTTATTTTAATTACGACTTGAATTACGATAAAATTATTTGTTTATTATCTTTAACAAATGCAAGAAAAGCAACCATCTTTCTCTATTAAACACTGGTCAGATGACGACAAGCCGAGAGAGAAATTGTTGCAAAAAGGTACCTTAGCCTTATCAGATGCTGAACTAATTGCTATTTTAATCGGCTCGGGAAGTCGAAGTGAGAGCGCAGTAGAACTATCAAAACGTATTTTAGCATCGGTAGACAACCATCTGAACGAATTGGGTAGATTGTCGATAAAGGATTTAACGAAGTTTAAGGGTATAGGAGAAGCAAAAGCGGTCACCATTGCAGCAGCTATGGAAATCGGTAGACGTAGAAGAGGGGAGGCAGCCCAACGTGTATCGAAGATTAATGGTAGTGCAGACGCCTTTGAGTTGCTGCTTCCTCAAATGGGCGATTTGCGACACGAAGAA
>Ga0114957_1002289_pt1 | contig 18589 bp, 19 predicted proteins | sample BantaG_FD_87175 | JGI IMG/M metagenome (GOLD analysis project Ga0114957, IMG submission 87175) | Marine algal microbial communities from Bantry Bay, Ireland - BantryBay_4 metaG | ecosystem: Host-associated > Algae > Red algae > Unclassified | place: Bantry Bay, Ireland | collected 2014-11-21 | reverse complement strand
TTTGGCGATATTTTTCATTTTCTCAATCCACTGATACTCAGGCATCACTGAATTTCAAAAACCAAAAATCTCATCCAAAATATTCCATTTTATGCAATTAGTCAGTTTTCAGAGTGGGCTCAATAGTGAAAAATTACTAATCTGAAAATGTATAAATATTATGTTTTAATTCATCTCGTACTATCTAAATGTAAGAAAAATTGATAAGCTTTTATCAATATTGGTTATTACAAACAAAAGCAGAACACCAATTAAGGCATTCTGCTTTATTTAATTATTCTAGCTATTTTTTATTTCTTGGCAATTACAACTTCGATTCTTCTATTCTCTGCTCTTCCTTCTGGAGTGCCATTATCGGCAATTGGATTTTCAGCTCCATAGCCTTTCGAAGTTATCCTATTATTCGCAATGCCAGCTGCCACTAATTTTTGAACAACAGCGTCAGATCTTCGCTGAGATAATGCAAGATTAGAACCTGCATTTCCTTGACTATCAGTATATCCTTCAATATTGACTTTAACGTCAGTGTAGGCATTTAGGATAGCTGCTAAGTTGTCAACTTCCACTTGTGATGCAGCATCGATAGTAGCTGACCCTGAAGAAAAATTCAAATTATTGAATCTAAATCTTCCATCGCCTTTTGCGCCACCTTTGATGAATGTCATCATCTGATCACCGACAGATCCTGCTGCGAATTTCATGCTGTTCAGAGCATTTAAAGCAGTATCATTCACCTTACCTAGTACATTTGTGCTCGTTTCTTCTACGACTTGAGTTACTTTTTCTATAGGTGCAGTTACGGTACTAGCAACTTTGTCAGCTCCACCACAACCGACTCGCGAAATAATAAACCAAATAAGTGCGAGTATGGCTAAAAGAGGTAGTAGCCATTTCCAAAAACTAGAACGCGCTTTCATAGGATCAACTGGTGCTACCTCTTCTCTGATGGGCATTTTCTTTTCTACTATCTTTTTCTCTTTGACTACTTTTTCCCTCTTGACCTTTACAGGTTTCTCTTCAACTACCTTCTCTTTTTTAACCCAGCCAAAAGCAGACATTTCACTTGCTTCAATAAAGTCTTTAGGTAACACAGATTCTACTGAAGATTTTTGACTGTTTAAAAACGATTTTAATCCATCAGCGTCTAGATTGTTGTCTTTCACATGTTTTGATATAGAACCCAGAATTAAAGGTGTGTTAACCCTCATCATTTTGGAAGAAGTCAATTTTGTAACGCCACTTTCTGCTGCTACACTGTTTGTCGCTTCTCTCAATTTTCCAGGATATATGCTCGGTAAGAAATGATTCCCTCTATTGACAAGCCCATTTACCGTTTGAGGACTTCTGGTAAATATATTTTCAATATCATAGTCTCTGTCATCTTCAGCTTTTACAACTTTGTACAAGTCTCTGGCGCCTTTTTCCTTAGAGACTTTTTGGATCATGCCTGCTATAATTGCAGCAAAAGAAGCATCAACAGCTTTGCCTGTGTTGGTTTGTTCTTCATCAAAAAATTCTGCTGAATGTACTGCGAGACTGTTCCCGTATTTCGTTTTTATTGATTCTAATAGGTTCATTACTATTTATTAAGAATTAGATTAAGTCGGTGATCAATTTTTAGACGCAGAATTTCTGAAATAGGACATGTTTTAAAGGAGCTAAAAATGATATTAATCGATTATGACATTCTGATTAATTGGAAATCTCCTTATTTAGCTGTGTCAGTATTTTTTTAATAGCCTTATCAATCAAAGGAAACTCAATTTTTTGTTTGCCAATGTAGATAAACATGATTACGAGGGTCTTGCTCTGATCTTCTAGGTATTCTAGAGGCAATAGAGGTTTATTGGTCCTATATGCTTCTCTAATCAGGCGTTTGAGGTGGTTTCTATCAACAGCTTTTCTAAAATTTCTTTTGGGGACACTGACCGCAAATTTATGCGAGCTGTCACGCTTAGTAATTAGCTGATATCTAACAGTAAATGGGTGTTTGAATAGGGTTTGACCTTCTGCGAATAGTGAAGTAGTCAAACGATTACTTTTTATTCTCTCTTGCTTATTAAGTGAAAATGTTGCCATAAGTTAAGACATGGCATTGGTTAACAAAGAGGACTTACTTAGCTCCGCGTTCGTCAGAGACTGTCAACTTAAGTCTGCCTTTAGCTCTTCTTCTTGCGAGCACTTTTCGGCCATTCTTTGAAGCCATACGAGATCTAAACCCATGTTTGTTAGATCTTTTTCGTCTTGATGGTTGATATGTGCGTTTCATAGTCTCTTTTTTGTACTACCTAAAAGGGGCGCAAATGTACAGTAATTGTTTAATTTCTCCTATTGAATCGAGGACATTTTAATTTAGCTATTCATTGTTACTAAAAATTCCTCGTTATTTTGGGTGCCTTGAATTTGGCTTCTTAAGAAATTCATTGCCTCATCTGGCTTCATATCAGCAAGATGCTTTCTTAAAACATGCATTCTTGATAGGATACTGTCACTTAATAACAAGTCTTCCCTTCGCGTACTAGATTTAGTTAAATCAATAGCTGGGTAGATTCGCTTATTAGATAATGATCTATCTAATTGCAGCTCCATGTTACCTGTACCCTTAAATTCCTCAAAGATGACTTCATCCATTTTCGACCCTGTCTCTGTAAGCGCAGTAGCCAATATTGTCAGTGATCCGCCATCCTCTATATTTCTAGCAGCACCAAAGAATTTCTTAGGCTTCTGTAAAGCATTTGCTTCTACACCACCAGATAATACTTTTCCACTTGATGGGGCAACTGTATTATATGCTCTTGCAAGTCTCGTTATTGAATCTAGAAGAATACAGACGTCATGTCCACATTCTACAAGTCTTTTTGCCTTTTCAATAACGATGTTTGCTACTCTTACGTGATTGTCAGCAGGCTCATCAAATGTAGATGCGATTACCTCTGCTTTCACACTTCTTTTCATATCTGTAACCTCTTCAGGTCTTTCATCAATAAGCAATACTAGTAAGTAAGCCTCAGGATGATTCGTTGCAATTGCGTTGGCGACATCCTTTAATAAGAAAGTCTTACCAGTTTTAGGCTGTGCCACGATCAAGCCTCTTTGACCTTTTCCGATCGGAGAGAACAAGTCAATCATTCGATTTCCTATATCCTTCCCTAATGGATGTGTGGATAATGAGAATTTCTCGTTTGGAAATACTGGTTCTAAGTATTTGAAAGGAACTCTATTTCTTATCTGAGAAGGTTCAAGTCCATTTATTTTCGACACTCTTAGAAGTGCAAAATATTTTTCTCCATCTTTTGGCGGTCTTACTGCACCTTGAACTGTATCTCCAGTTTTTAAACCGAATAGTTTTATCTGTGATGGGGACACATAAATATCATCAGGCGAAGTCAAATAATTGTAATCTGCTGATCGTAAGAATCCAAAGCCATCAGGCATCATTTCTAAAATCCCTGCTCCTTCTATGATGCCGTCTAAATCGACATTAAATGCACTTTTACGTTCATTGCGCTGATTTTGTCGCTGATTTCTGTTGTTATCGTTTCTATTATTGTCGTTTCTTCCACCTCTATCTGATCGTCCACGATCTTGATTTGAATTACTATTTGAATCTCTAGAGTCTGATTTTTGTCGATTCTGTTTTTTTGCTGGCTGATTTTGTTCTGTCTTTGCTGCTACTTCTTCATTTTCTTCCACCTTTACTTCTTCTTTCACTTCTTCAGCAGCAGTTTCTTCAGCCTTTGGCTGTTCTTTTGAATCATCAGCTTGTTCTTCCTCTTTTTCAGAAATGACTCTTTTTCTTTTTGGTTTCGGCTTTGGTTTTGGTTTCGGCTTTGGTTTTGCAGAATCGGCCTTTTTGGTTGCGCCATTAGACTTTGATTCGTCTTTGCCGCCAATAGCTTGTTCGTCTAAGATTTTGTAAACAAGTTCTTGTTTGCTGAGTCTTTTATAAGATTTTAGACCGAGTTGTTCAGCTATGTCCCTGAGTTCGGGCACAAGCATATCATTTAATTGAAGGATATCGTACATGATAAATATTTAGGAAAGTATTCTGTATGCGGTTATAAAATTATATTAATATGATTAAGCAAGGGAAAACTTTCAGAAGTGAAAGCTTTATAGATGTGCTTTGATGCCGCAATATTATAGATATTTATTGAATTTTAAAAATTATACTTTTGCAAAAAAAAGTTAAATGCTTAGGACGGAATTTATAAGACAAAATCGGGATGTGGTTTTACAGTCGCTAAAAATCAGGAATTGGTCTGATGAACAAGCCACATTAGTTGATAAAATATTGGAAACAGACGATTTGAGAAAGCAATCTCAAACTGCTCTAGATGAGCTACTATCGAGCGTTAATGCACATTCTAAGCAAATAGGAGAGTTGTATAAGTCTGGAAAAGCTGATCAGGCCAATCAATTGAAAGCTGAAGTTTCAGCCATTAAAGAGAAGAGCCAAACGCTTAATGATCAGATGAATCAGGCTAAAACTGACCTTGAAGAGCTTTTATTAGAATTGCCAAATATTGTGCATCCATCTGTTCCGGCGGGCAAAGGGGAAGAAGAAAATGAGGTTTTCAAGGAATGTGAGTCCAATCTTGATAAACCCGAAGGTGTTGATCTAGCCCATTGGGATCTTGCTGACAAATATGATATTCTAGATATGGCAGCAGGTGCTAAGATCGCAGGATCTGGATTTCCAGTCTTTAAAGGCAAAGGAGCAAGACTTCAACGTGCACTGATAGGGTATTTACTTGATCAAGTCACGGATAAAGGATATTTAGAGATTATGCCACCTCTTCTAGTGAATGAAGAAACTGCACGTGCGACTGGTCAACTACCCGACAAAGAAGGCCAAATGTATCATGCTACAGCAGATAATCTTTATTTGATACCTACAGCGGAAGTGCCTATTACTAACCTGTACAGGGATGTCATAGTCAAAGAAGAAGATTTGCCAATTAGAATGGCAGGCCATACCCCATGTTTTAGGCGTGAAGCTGGTTCCTACGGCGCTGATGTCAAAGGTTTGAATCGGGTACATCAGTTTGATAAAGTAGAAATTGTACAAATCACCCATCCAGATAAGTCTTACGATACGCTTGAAAAAATGGTTAAGATGGTCTCTGGATTGTTAGAAAATCTGGAACTACCATATCGGATTTTACGTTTATGTGGTGGAGACGTTAGTTTCACCTCAGCTTTAACTTTTGACTTAGAAGTGTTTTCACTTGCTCAACAAAGGTGGCTCGAAGTAAGCTCCGTATCTAACTTTGAAACGTACCAAACAAATAGGTTAAAGTGCAGATTTAGGGACGAAAATGGTAAAATGAGATTAGCACATTCACTCAATGGTAGTGCTTTTGGTCTAGCTAGAGTAATGGCCGCTATTCTTGAAAATAATCAAACAAGTGACGGGATACGTATACCAAAAGTCTTAATACCGTACACTAGATTTGATATCATTAATTAAAATTTAAACTGAAAAAAAATATAGATCATGATAGGAATGGGATACATGGTTATTGTAGGAATAGTGACTCTCGTTGGTTGGTTAATCAGCAGTAGATTAAAGTCTAAATTCAAACACTATAGCCAGATGAGAAACAGTAGCGGCAAATCAGGTGCAGAAATTGCCGTAGACATGCTTACACATTATGGAATAAGAGATGTAAAGGTTGTTCAAGGCCAAGGTTCTTTGACAGATCACTACAATCCAAAGACAAAAACAATTGCCTTGTCTCCAGAAGTATATCAAGGCAGACATGTAGCAGCAGCAGCAGTATCAGCACACGAATGTGGACATGCTGTACAACATGCAGAAGCGTATGCAATGTTAAAAACAAGATCTGCGTTAGTACCTGTTGTTCAGTTTTCAACAAAAGCGCAACAATTCCTATTTTACGGGATGATGTTTGGGATGTTTGCAGGTGGTGGAGCTTTTGGTAATATGTTGATGCTGGCCTTAGTAGGTACCTTTGGAGCAACAGCATTATTTTCATTAGTGACCTTGCCAGTTGAGTTTGATGCAAGTAGACGAGCGCTTAATTGGTTGGACGATACAGGCAACACACAAGGTGCAGAATACGAAGGCGCTAAAGATGCTTTATGGTGGGCAGCAATGACATATGTGGCATCAGCTTTAGGTGCATTGGTGATGTTCCTTTACTTTTTGATGAGAATGTTAGGTTCTCAGAGGTAGAAAAACAAGTAGAAATATTAAATTGGGGCTTTATACGATGTATATAGCCCTAATTTTATTGATTCAATTTTAAACGAAGAGATATGGAAATAAGTATTGATAATTTATCTGCAGCAGGAAAGCAGATGATGCAGAAATCTATAGACCACCTACAAGAGGAGCTATTAAAAATTCGGGCAGGTAAAGCAAGTACAAGTATGTTGAGTGGAATCAAAGTGGATTATTACGGGACTCCAACGCCACTGGCACAAGTCGCTAACATCAGTACACCAGATTCTAAAACCATATCAATCCAACCTTGGGAAAAATCATTACTAGCTGATATAGAAAGATCAATTTTTTCGGCCAATTTGGGATTAACGCCAATGAATGATGGCGAATTCGTTAGAATTGTCATTCCGCCTTTAACAGAAGAAAGACGTAAAGATTTGGTAAAACAAGCTAAGTCAGCAGTTGAAGATTCAAAAGTAGGTTTGAGAAATGCCAGGCAAAAACTGATGGATGTCATCAAACAGGAAGTGAAAGATGGCTATCCGGAAGATGCTGGTAAAAAGAGAGAAGGTGAAGTCGATGGAATGGTAAAATCATTCTCTGCTCAAATCGAACAGATATTTACTGCTAAAGAGAAAGATATATTAACCGTATAATTTCTCCTCAATCAAGATGGGTTTGCCAGTCTTGCTGATCACTTGCATTGTTGTTCCATCAAAACAAGCATAAGAATCATAACTCAGCCAGTCACCTAAGTTGATGTATTCGCTGTTATTATTTTCTAATGGCAATCTCAATAAAAGATGTCGATGTCCCATCAAGTAAAAATCAAAGTCATGCATGGTAGAATGATTTTCACAAAATTCCAATAGTCTATCTGATGCATAATTAAAAGACTCGTCTCCATGGTTGTTTCTACTGCGAGCACTAAAATATTTCATAATAGAAAATCCAATGTCTGCAGGTAATAAGCCAAATAGGGAGATTGAAACAGAATTGGTAAATATCTTTTTCAACAATTTATAGCTAAAATCCCCTTTGCCTAAACCATCCCCATGAGCCAAATAAAAGCGTTTACCCAAAATTGTTTTCTTTAGTGGCTGCTTAATAATGTGAACATTGAATTGTTTAGATAAAAATGACCCAAGCCACAAATCGTGATTGCCGCAAAATTGATATATAGGTATATTCTTCTCATTATACTTTTGTAATACAGAGAAGAATATAGAGTATTCAGGATGTTTGCCATTTTGAAACTCGAACCAATAATCGAAAATATCGCCCAATAAATATAGCTCTGTCGCATTGCCTAGAAATTCAAGTAGTGTTGTGGCGAGACGCTTTTCTCTATCTTTAGATAAATCTCCTGGCAAATCAAGACCCAAATGTACGTCTGAAAGAAAGTATACCATTAAGAATCTATAGGTTGCAAAAGATGTTGTTTTATTATTTCGGCCATTGGTTTATTGAGAATTTTAGCTTCTACCCATGCAGGGAAATTTAGATATAAAAATGGTCTAATTTCAAATGGATCATCTTTTAATCGCAAAAGTTCTTGTTGTAATAATTTAAAATGATCAAGATGCTCTTTTACTGGCAGTTTAATTACCTTTTTAAAGAACCTTAATACGCTTTCTTGTACAGCATTTTTTTCTTGGTAATTGTCATAAAATCGTTTAACCCGATTGTATACATATTCAATAATGTCATAGTTTTTGAGGTCATAGTGAGCCATTAGGAATAGTAAACGACTGTAGCCTTGCAAGTCCGCTCGTAAATTTTCTATATGTTGATTTGTAATTTTATTTAAATATTGAATGGTCATATCGGGTTGATTATTACCAAAATACATCCAAGCAATTTTGAAATAAAAAACAAGTATTCTATGATCGTCTAGCTTATTGCGGTAGCGATTGATTCGTTTGACTGTCCTTGGTAAAACTTCAACACCTTGCTTAAACTCTCCTGTCAGGAAATAATTATTAAGTCTACCATGATGAACATACATGAAAGAGATAATTTTAGAATTGGCGTTAAATTTCTTGTAATTCTTGGTCCTAAAGGCTTCTATTTCTTCTAAATATTTCACGTAATTGGAATGGTCTCCCATGTTGTACGCAGAGGTCAGTATGTAATGATAACCGCGCATCAATAAATCAGGATCGCGTTCTATACCCTGTGGAAATTCTTTAGAAGCGTTTATCCATTGAATCGCTGACTCATAACATCTTTTGAAATCCAATTGAATATAGTACAACCATACATATGATTGATATAGATAAGATTTAGAAATAAAACCTAAAGAGTCCTCATCAAATTGTGGCATGTGCTCATCAAAAAATACTCTTACTTTTTCATAACCCTCTTGATCTTTGACATGACCATATTTGATGTATTCTCCGTGAATCCTAAGCCTCAGGTTTGACAATTTTATCATCACAGATATTTGATCGACATTTTGATCTGCCAGTTCTGTTAATTCATTATTCGCAAAAGGTCCAGTTCTTGTAATGTGCCTGGCTTCAATCAATTTTCTGAATTCTATCAAGGTAAGCAGAATGATATCATAACCATTTTTCTTTGCCAGATCTTGAGCTTTTTTGACAATTTTCAAACTTTGTAAATAGAGACCCTTGCCATATAATATTTTGGCAAAATCATAGTATTCTCGGACTTGGATGGATGAATTCTTCTTAATATGAATCATCCTCAAGCTGGTCATGATTTGGGTATAAAGATGTCTCTTGAGATTGGACAATTGATTTTTTTTGATACCATCTAATCCAATCAATATTATCTCATCATTGAGTATTTTTTGTCTGTCTATAAACTCAAATAACTGGATAAACTTTAACTGATCTGAACTGGAAATACGCTTAGCATATATGGTAAAATTTCTCTTTTCTGATTTTGTGAGTGATTTTATCAGCTTAATTAACTGATTGGTTTGACTGATAGGCATAACAAAATAAATATTATAAAATATTGACAATCATATTATTATAAAGATAGCTTTCGCATTTGTGAATAACAATTTACAGCCTTTTTAGTTTCTAATGATCTCTTAATTGGACTTAACATTACATTTTCAAGTAAAAAACCAAAAGCAATAGGATGAAAAAAATTGAAGCAATCATACGAACATCCAAAATAGAAGATGTAACGGAAGGGTTAGAATTGATTGGGGTTAAGTTTTTCACTTTTCTAGAAGTGAAAGGTCATGGACATGAAAAACCACAAGAGATCACTTACCGAGGCATCCCTTACGATTCTGGATACATACCTAGAACAAAAATTGAGTTAGTGGTGGAAGACAACAAACTGTCTGATGCAATAAAAGCCATTTCAGATAATGCCAGAACAAATAAAATTGGTGATGGTAAAATTATCGTGACCAATGTGGAGGGCTTCTATCGAGTAAGAACTGGCGAAGAAGGTCAGGACGCTTTATAACACCAATTTTATACAACAATTAAAGAAAAATAATCATGCAGAATAATACAATGACCGACGTAATGGCCGCCGCTGTAAAAGCACAAGAATCAGCTGATTACGCTCAATTTATGATAAACAATCTATGGATATTAGTAGCAGCGGCACTCGTATTCATCATGCACTTAGGGTTTGCTACATTGGAAGCTGGCTTTGTCCAAAAGAAGAATGTTGTCAATATCCTATTTAAAAATTCGATGATCATTGCCATTGGTTTAATGACTTACTGTTTAAGTGGGTTTAATCTAATGTATCCTGGATTCGCAGAAGGCAGCAGTGGATATTTCGCATTTGCTGGATTTGGACTGACTCCACCAGAGGGAGGAATGACTGCCGAATATGCAGACTATACCTACTGGTCAGACTTTATTTTCCAAGCAATGTTTGCAGCTACATGTGCTACCATAGTATCAGGGGCAGTAGCAGAAAGAATTAAGCTAATCCCATTTTTAATATTCGCAACCTTGTTTGTGGCTATCTCTTATCCAATTACAGGCGCTTGGAAGTGGGGTGGTGGCTGGTTAGATGCTATGGGCTTTTATGATTTCGCTGGATCGACAATTGTTCATTCGGTTGGTGGATGGGCCGCTTTAGCGGGGATAATCTTAGTTGGACCAAGAGCAGGGAAATATACAAAAAGAGGAATTAGACCCATTCAAGGACACAGCATGCCACTTGCGGCAATTGGAGTATTCTTACTCTTTTTTGGTTGGTTCGGATTTAATGGAGGTTCAGTTCTGAGCGCAGATCCAGAATTAGTCTCTTTGGTTTTTGTGACCACAGCGATGGCCGCAGCGGCTGGAGCGATTGGTGCTTTTTTCACAAGTTTTATCATGTTTAGAACTTACGATTTATCGATGGTACTAAATGGTATACTTGGAGGATTAGTCGGAATCACTGCTGGAGCAGATATCATGTCAGTCACAGACTCTATAATTATTGGGTTGATTGCTGGTATTATCATTCCGATTTCGGTAACCATGTTTGATAAATTAAAATTGGATGACCCTGTAGGTGCAACTTCTGTTCACCTCGCTTGCGGTATATGGGGCACGTTAGCAGTTGCTATTTTTGGAGACTGTGATGACTGTGGTACGTACGGTGCTCAGATTACTGGAATAATTGCCATTGGTGTGTTCACCTTTTTATTTGCCTTTATCTTGTTTTTCATCTTGAAAGTGACTTTGGGTATTAGAGTTCATGAGGATGAGGAAGAGACTGGGCTTGATATTGGAGAGCATGAGATGGCAGCTTACGCATAAATAAGAAAACACAATTTATACTAAAAAAAACAGCTCTTCAAAGACACTAAGTTCTGAAGAGCTGTTTTTAAAAACCTTTGAAATTGTAATCTCAAAGGGACTGTTTTTTCATGTAACGCACGAATATAAACAGAATTTGGGATTTCGTCATAAAAATTAAAAACTCAAATACTTAAAAGATGAAAAGAATTTATTTTCTAATGGCAGTATGTTGCCTAATTTTAACCGTTAATCAGTCATTTGCACAGGACGAAATACTAATCATAGAGGAAGAAACAGTCGTTTTACCATTTTTGTCGCTATCAGGTTCTGTTGATACTTATTTTAGAAGTACAGCAGAAGCTCCGGGGACATCTTTTGCTAACCTGAATGGCTTTTCTTTAGGGATGGTTAACTTAATTGCAGCTCATGAAGGAGAAAAAGTAGGCTTTGTAGGAGATCTTGTTTTTGGGCCAAGAGGTACTGAAGCAGTTTTCAATTCAGTAGGTAGTTCAAATATTGTAAATCAATTGTATGCTTATTATAATGTCACAGATAATGTCAAGTTAACGATTGGAAATTTCAATACGTTTTTGGGTTATGAAGTAATTTCACCCACTGCTAATTTCAATTATAGCACATCTTATATGTTTTCCTATGGCCCATTCTCCCATACAGGTTTGAAAGCTGATATAGGTATTGGTGAGGGACTTTCTTTGATGTTAGGGGTATTTAATAATACAGATTTCACTGAATTTCAACCTGATGGTGATGACTATTATGGTGGCGCACAGCTTGGTTATGAATTTGATAGTGGTGGAGCATGGTTAAACTTTTTGGTGACTGATGGTTTTTACCAGATTGATCTAACAGCTGGAGCAGACGTTACAGATAATATTTATGTGGGTGTAAATGCTACCACTGCTCAGGATAATTTTGCTGGCGCAGCAGGCTATTTGCAGCTAGCAACTTCTGACAGTTTTAAAGTTGGAGCAAGAGTTGAATACTTTGTTGACAATGGCGTCAATGTAAATGGCTTAGATTTTACCCAACTTGAAGATTACAATGTTTTGGATTTCACGTTATCTGCAAACTACACTGTAGGAAATTTGACAATAATTCCAGAATTCAGAATTGACACGGCATCTGAGGATGTCTTTGGTGTTGATGATAGTTCCTTGACTTCATTTTTGTTAGCAGCAGTATATGGATTTTAAACCAATCCAATATCTGCTTGTTATAGAACATAGTTAATTAGTTAGTATTAGAAAGAGCCTGATTTTTTCATCAAATTCAGGCTCTTCTATTATACCGCACTTAAGTTAATCTAAAGTTTATACTGCTGGAATCCGCAATATTTGTCCTGGATAAATTTTATCAGGATGCTCTAACATTGGCTTGTTGGCTTCGAAGATCGCAGGATATTTCATTGGATCTCCGTAAACATCTTTCGCAATTTTTGACAGTGTATCGCCACTTTTCACTTCGTGAAAAACAGATTCTGGTTCTGGATTGGTGACAGCTATATTATCTGCTACCGAACCAATGCCTTCCACATTCCCTAGAGCTAATATGATCTTCTCTCTATCAGCATTTGTCTCAGTAGAACCGGATACGATGACTTGTTCTGCAAGCTCAATATTTAGACCGCTTACAGGTATGCCTAGTCGACTGACTTCCGACTTTAGTGCATCAATTTTAGTTAATTGTACTGGAGCTTCTTCTTCCTTTTTCTTGCCAAATAATTTTTGACCTGCTCCTTTGATGAATGAAAATAATCCCATTTTAGTATTTAGTTGGTTAATAAATCAATTCAGTTATTTAATAAATACAATTATCTTCCTAATAATTGGAATAACCTAATCAACTATACCAATTGCGTCTAAATTAGAAACGTTCAAAAATTGGATGCTTTTTTGCTAATATTTACTAACATTTTAGTCAATGGAAATTCTAATTCGCAAAATAGAAATCTATCCTATTGAGATTAGATTGAATAATCCTTTCAAAATCTCGGTTGGTTCCATATCTGCAGCTCAGAATACAGTGGTTCTTATTTACTCTGATAATGGATTGCTCGGCACTGGTGAATGTGGAAGATTGAGAAGCATTCATGCAGAGACGCCTGCAAGTGTGCTTGAGGTAGGTAAGTATATTGCTCCTCATTTGATCGGTAAAGATGCTGCTGATATTGTTTCTTGTATAGCGATAATGGAAAAGGTGTTCATCGGGCACAGTTCTGTCAAATGTGCTTTTGACATGGCATTGCATGATATTAAGTGCAAACATTATAATCTGTCATTGAGCGATTATCTGGGCGGTGCAATAGCAGATAAAGAAATACACACCGATATGACCGTTGGGTTGGCTAGTGTTTCTAAGATGGTTGAAGAAGCATTGGAATACAAAGCAAAAGGATTTCGCACATTAAAATTAAAGTTGGGTGAAGCACAGGACGACGTAGATCGTGTGCGAGAAATAAGATCAGCAATAGGTCCTGAGATCTTTTTGAGGCTTGATGCAAACCAAGGATGGAGTCCAGTCAGAGCAAAACGAATGTTAAGAGATTTAGAGCAATATGATATTCAATATTGTGAAGCACCAATTGATGCTAAGAATTTAGTAGAATTAAAGAAGATAACAAGCGAAAGCCCAATCCCGATTATGGCAGATGAGTCAATCTTTGACCATAAGGATGCCTTTCACTTATTGAGTAATCACATCGTAGATATGATCAATATAAAATTGACAAAATCTGGAGGCATCCATCACGCAATGAAAATTGTGTCTATTGCCGAATCGGCTGGAGTCACTTGTCAAGTTGGTTGTTTTGCAGAGACACGAGTTGGGATATCAGCACTTGTACATTTTGTATCTGTGTGGGATTGTATTAAATATTTTGATATGGATTCACCTTTGATGCATACGTCAGATCCTGTGCATGGAGGCATCACATATACGGATGATTGGAAAGTAATCGTACCAGATGGTATAGGACATGGAGCTCATTTTGACGAGTCATTTCTTGCACAGTTTGCAAATAATGTATTTGAATAGTAGCTAACATTGTTTTGCATTACACAAACACGAGTCTACGAGTGCTTCAACAGCGAGTTCACGAGTGCCCTAACAGCGAGTTCAGGAGCGCGCTAACAGCGAGTTCAGGAGCGCCCTAAAACAGATTGGTTTAATAATTGCATTGTACAAGATTAAATAATTCAACGAATGAATTTTCAATCGAACTACCGTGGACAGACAGATGCTTGGAATCTTTTTTACTTCAGAGCAAAACCTATCATATATAAATTATACGGCGGAAATTCGCAGGCTTCCTTAGAGAAAATAGAGCGCGCATTTCTGAAAGTCTCCATTGAGAATCCTGATATCAATCCTGCGCATTACGATAGTTTGATGACTAGAGTGATTGATTTATTAGAGATGAATTCAAGTTTTTCAATGGATAAGCCTGCAGAATATCTTATGGCCGACTATTACAACCCAAATTAGAACAAGATGACTCATACTATCGTTATCTATGTGTTTAAATTAACATAGTATGAATCTAGTGTCTCGTTTCTCCCTTATTTCCTTTGCAATTTTCTTATTGGCATCATGTGCTGGTATAGATGATCCTACTTTCAGTGGTTTATCGGTTGAGGAGATTGCTGCAAAAAATGAACGTGAGATTGCTCAGTGGGAACTTAACAATCCTGATGTAGACCTCATTAGAACACCTTCAGGTTTGGCTTATGACATCTTTCAAGATGGCAATGGTGTTTTCCCTGGATTGGATGATATAATAACATTAGATTTTGACTTGTTTTTGGGAGATGGTACAGCATTTACAAGTACTGGTTTAAACGGTCAACCCATACAGGAGCTTTTAAGGTCGTTTGTACCTGGACTTGCTGAAGGGCTGCAGTTGTTATCCGTCGGCGGTGGTGGTGTTTTTCTAATACCTGGAGACCTCGGATTTAGTCAAAACTTTCCTGATGGCATTAATGATGACGATTTGTTGATCTACATTGTTACTCTTGTTGATATCAATGGTGAATTTGCTGGCGCAGAAGAAAATCTGGCCATAGAAACATATTTAACAGAAAATAATTTAGTGCCTGATACCATAACAGAATCTGGAGTACGTATGATCTTCTTAGAAGAAGGAAATGGCACTTTTCCAAGTGAATTCAGTGGAGTCACTGTGGATTATCACGGTACTTTGTTAGATGGGACTATTTTTGACACAACTCGAGATAAAGAAAGTGTGAGTCTAAGCTTAGAAAATGTGATACCTGGGTGGCGTGAAGGTATTCCACTTATTTCAGAAGGTGGTTCGGCTATTATGGTTATCCCCTCAGCAAGTGCCTATGCGGGTAATCCTCCAATAGACATCATCCCACCTAATAGCCCATTGGTATTTGAAGTGACGCTTCTTGATATATTGTAGGTATATCAAAAGGAAAGTGATTTGGGACTTTGTGAGCCAGAGGTTTTAGTTGTTGCCAAGGCGAGAAACGCAATGAATGCGGGTATTCACGAGTATTCTAAACGATGAGAATGACTAAAAAATCTGCACATAAATTCTCAAAATACTTTCTTTTTGGTTTAGTACAAAGCACATTTGAACACTTGCGGATCTGAACAGGAAACAGTAAGTTTACGTATAAATTTATACGTATGTCAACTTAATTAACTTTAACAGTAGATCAAGAAGTTATTGAATCTGCAAAACAGTATGCAAAGGAAAATAGAAGAAGTCTGTCGAATATAGTCGAAGAATATCTAAAGTCATTAACAGAAAAAAAGAATGAAAAGAGAAAAATAAGGATGAGCAAAATTGTTCAAGATCTCAAAGGGTCGGTAAAAATTCCAAACGATGCAGGGACATATAAAAAAAAGCTCTTCAAGAAGCACGAACAGAAAAGCACTTAAAGTGAGACGAGTTTGTCTTGATACAAACATCATATTGGACTTATTATTAGATAGACAACCTTACAGTAATGATATTGCGAATTTAATAGAGTGTGCAACGGAACAGACGATTGAACTTTGTGTGTCTTCAATAACGATAACTGATGTGAACTTTATAGTCGGTAAATTTGAGGGAACAAATGCTGCGAATAAGAAAACAAAGCAAATATTAGAACTGGTTACTGTTGAAAATGTAGGACAAACAACGGTACAAAAGGCCTCGAAATCGGGATTTAAAGATTTTGAAGATGGAGTTCAAAATTTTTGTGCAGAAGAGTCAAAACATAAGAAAATAGTAACAAGGAACACAAAGGACTTTAAGAAAAGCAGCCTGTCAATTATGACACCAAAAGAATATGTAATACGAATGGATGCCAAGCACTAGCATTAGTTTTTGACAGCATATCTTTGTCAACATACGAGGAGCAGATCACTGATTGAAATTAAAATAGGCTTTCCAATTTTTGGACTACCACTTAATGTATTATTCTTTCTTCAAGAATTTACCACTGAGTTGTCCTTCATTTCCAATGAGCGTGAATAAATATATACCATCGTGCCAAGTGCTAGTATCAATTGATAATTGTTGACTGTCACTACCAGTCATTGGTACAGCTTGTGTCAATACGTTTTGACCAGATAAATTTAGAATAGACAATTGATAGTTTCCAGATAAGCCATTCGAATCAAAACTGATAGTCAAATTAGTTTCAACTGGATTTGGATGAATTTGAATGCTTTGCTGGTCGTTGAGTAATTCAGGTACAGAAGATGTCATATCAGCAATTGTTAGTCGATATTCTCCAAGGATATTAGAAAACACACTTGGTATCTCTATATCAATACAACCATTTAATGCTGGATTCTGGATACAAGCATTGATGCCAAAAAACAACAGGTAATCTCCCGGAATAGCATTTGCAGTTGGTGTGCCAATCAGACTAATACAACCTACGGGTCCATCTCCACTTGGCATAATTCTGCCTTCTGGATTTACCACTAATTCTAAACCTTCTGGTAAGCCATCTACTTCTTCATCGTTAAAGACGACTCTTAAAGAATCTGGATTGATTAATATAGAATCACCTATAGTCATTGACTGAGTTGCAGGATCCAAAAAAGTATCTGGAAACACAATTGTAAATGTCATATCAAATGGCATGTCGATAAATGCTGTATCAACGATACCTGTTCCTCCGTCCTCAGGTGCTATAACACCAAATGGCAATGGGTATATTGCAACTCTATCAAGTGGGACATCAGCGTTTGGTTCACATTGACTAAATGCCGTCAATGAAAGCAGAAGTGTAAAGACAAATAATGAGTAGCGGAGCATCTTTTTTTATTTAAAGATAATCCTCTATAGCTGAATAGGAAACCTTATCAATATTATATTCCTATTATGATACTCAATGAACAGTCTTATTTTCGAGGTTGTTTATATCAGGCTACTTATTTTTCTCTTCTATAATGTCTTTGAATTGATCTGCCATAGTCTCTAGATTATCTCCTAACTTTTTTAATGCGTTTTCTAGGTCGTTCTTAAAATCTTCGTCAAAAACGTCCTTCATTTTCTCTTGAAAGTCATCATCAAACACATTGTTGAGGTCATCTTCAAATTCACTAAAGGTAGATTCCATGTCTTCTCCAAATGCATTTGCCATACTTTCAGAAAAACTCGATCCATTCTTAGTTAAACTATTGATAAAATCTGATATATGTTCTAAGTTTTCTTTTCCTTCAGTTTTCATTCGTTCTGCTATATATTCAGAACTGTTGATCCAGAATTCTTTTTTCTCATCTTGAGTCATAGAAGCTTCTACATTCTTATAACATTCATTGACAAGTTTTTCAAATTCTTCATTCCTTGTATCCCAATCCTCATCTGAGTAGTTATTGCCTTTTTTGACTGTCTCTTCAACAAACGCTTCGTGTTTTTGTAAAAACAGATCTTTATTTTGGCAAGGATCAAGTGCTGAGCAAGAGATAGCTATGATGGAAATGGTAAGTATGATGTATTTCATGTTTGGTTTTTTATTACATTGATTTCAACAATCGAATATCTGTTGGCATTCCTTAAAATCATGTTTATCGACCAATTCATAGAGATTATCTACAAGTCATATCCTAGGCTACGATACTCAAAATAGCTTTAAAGTAGCATTAGCTCTTTCATTTGTTACAAAAGAACCTATTTTACAGCATATAGTAAGATGAATCCTTACTTTTGGAAACTAAATTGACTCAAAATCAAGACGTTTCTAGATCAGATAATCCACGATAAACTACCGAATCACATCGCAGTGATTATGGGTGGTAACGGGGGTTGGGTAAAAGAAAAGAACAAACCACGTGTTTTTGGACACAAGAATGGAGTCAAATCTGTCAGAGAAGTGACAGAAGCTTGTGCAGAATTGGGTGTACCGTATCTAACACTGTATGCATTTTCACAAGAAAATTGGAATAGAGCCAAATTTGAAGTTATTGCAACCTCTTGCTGAAAAATGGAAACATATTAATTGGTGCAAGGCTGTATGTAGCCATGAAATACTGCTCCCATTTTTACCTCAAATCCCTCCATTAAAAGGATACTTTGTCCTGCGGTAAATTCAATATTTGAATTTGTTTCTATGGTTCCATTCGATTCTATCAGTAAGTCGGCTGATATTGATTGCGCCACGATTAAATTATT
>Ga0114957_1002286_pt1 | contig 18593 bp, 17 predicted proteins | sample BantaG_FD_87175 | JGI IMG/M metagenome (GOLD analysis project Ga0114957, IMG submission 87175) | Marine algal microbial communities from Bantry Bay, Ireland - BantryBay_4 metaG | ecosystem: Host-associated > Algae > Red algae > Unclassified | place: Bantry Bay, Ireland | collected 2014-11-21 | reverse complement strand
TGGTTTAACAGCTTATTCTTTTTTGGACTCAAAACCTAGTATTAAAATACAGAGATTTTTGCCTAATATTGGTGTGTCTTAAATCGAACTCACGTTAATTAATTGATTAATTTTTAGTCAACCTATTTCAGGAAAGTTCATTTTACAACCAGAATATAACGGTCTAGTATATGAAAAGTAGGTGATTTCGAAGCACTAAACTTTCAGTTAAGCACATAGTTTGATACGAGCCAAAAGCCTTGAATTCATTACTGTTTCGCCTATTTTTTATATACATTGTTATGCTTTCGCCTTTTTATTCCGTCAGCCAACTTAGTGCTTCTTGTGTAATTCCATTATACCAATCCACTTCGTTTTCTGTTGAGTTTGCTAATTCATTTGAACGCTCGAAAAAACGTTGGACGTGTCTTGGCTCTGGGACGTAACTTGCATTGTACGAGTCCTCAACCATTTTTATAAAAACACTTAACGGTAAAGGAACAATCGTTGAAGTTCCACCATAATATTGAATATTCATTTTATGCAAAGCGTAAAAATGTGCTTTACAAGCATCATTTATGTTTGGGGCAATAAATAAACAATACGCTGGTTTTTCCGTTTCTTTTTTGAATTTAGCAAGGTGTCTTGTAACTGGTTCGCCCTCCGTTTCATATTGTCTTTGTCCGCCTTGCATAGTCACTTCTACTGTTAAACCAAAGTCGTCATAATCACAAACTATATCAGCCATATTTCCTTGTGCTGTTGACATAGGATTACCAAAATCATCAAATTTTAGATTTGCTTTAATATTTCCACCGTCCAACATTGTCATTGCTCGCCAAGTATTCCATTCTAACATTAATGGGTTGTCGTAAAGTGAATTAGCAATTATTTGGTCAAATGTTGTGCTGATTTCTTCAAATTGGCGATAGTCTTTTATTGCTGAAACTTGGTCGGTAAGTATTTGTTCTCTTCTGTTGTCTAACTCGTCTGCAAATAAATTTTTAAGGTCTTGCAAAGTTGCTGTTGCTGAAATTTCAAGTAATGGAAATTCAGAGCGTATTTTTTGTTCGAGCAATTCTCTATTATCTGTTAATAAATTTGGTATTGTAGGATTACCAAGATAAGTAATATAATCACTCTCACTATTAACAAAAACTGGGTTTCTTTCTGTATTTTGAAGAAAAAAATCAACCTCTTCCATCTTTTCAGGAACGATTGAAAGAGATTTACCAAAATGAGAAATATTTACCAAACCTGTTGCTCTCAAGTAACGCACACAAGCATCTGCATAGTCTCGCATACTTCTTGCTTTAGTGCCGATAAAATTTGAAATTGAAGCGTCATTTGTTTCTCGTGTTTTGGTATTTCCTGAACTTATATCTGACTCATAAATTTCTCTAATTTCATTCTCTAAATATTCCGCTCGAAATTTTTTATAATTACCAACATACTCGGCTTTTGCAATCCTGAATTGGCTTATCTTTTCAACTATCAAGTCAAATTCTCTATAGTCCACTAACTGCAAACCAAAAATTCTTAACTCGTCAAATTTCAATGAGCCAAAGTGTCTAACAAGTCGAAATAATTCAAGATAAGGTTTAACCCAAAAATCTGCCGAACTTTCGTTTGGTTTATGAAATGGTGAAGGAACTTGAAATTTGAGTAGTTGCCTTAAAAATATTTCGTCCTTTCTTCTTGAATTTACAAGTTCTTCACCCGCTAGTGTTAGTTGAATTGTAGGCGAAAAAATAACAAAGCCGAGAGCTTTTGGTGAAGGAATAATATCCTTTGTCTGCCAATTAGAAAAATTTTCAACAAACTCAACTCTTTCGATATAAGGTTCTAATTGCTGCCAAAAGCCATAGAATATTTCAAATTGCTCATTCATACTAAAAAATCTTACTTTCTATTTTATTTACTTGAGAAGCATTTTCATAGAGTTCGATAATTTCATCATAATTTATAAACTTAAATCTTTCAGTACTTTCCTTGTATGATTCTAAATTCATTGTTTGGATAAATTTTTTTCTATGTTGTTCGGGGGAAACAATAAAAAAATCGGTTCTAAAATTATTTAGCTGTAGGCACCTATTAAATGCTCCATTTAAAGTCCCAATACTATCTACAACCTCAAATACTTTCTGAGGAAATTGTAATCCTTTAGAATTGAACCATATTACATCCATTCTTTTTGCTTCTTGAACTACTTCATTGTATGAAAATTGAGGAATTTCATTAATTGAGGCTATGTTCAATAAATGCAGGTTATCTCTATATTGAGCTGAAGGGTCTGCTGTAAAAGTTTGATATTTTTTAAAATTTCCTAATTCGATACAAATGCCTTCAATGTATGAGTGCATTCTAATTACATCATCTTTTTGAGGTTTTTGCTCTTCAACATAATCGGCAAGAGCATAAATACTTAATCCTATCTTCTTAAATCGCTTTTTATTCCTTATTTCTCGATAGAGAACACCTCTTATTCCTGCTGTCCAATCATTTGATATTTTTGCGGCTGGATAGTACTTTTCTATATTTTCGTATATAATCTCTAAACTTGCGGTTCCGTGATTATCTTCCATTACTTGTTGTATAGCTTCTACTTTTGTCATAAATGTTTAATCCAAAGAAGTATTCAGGTTCTTGTAGCGACCGTAAGGTACATTAAATTCGCCTTTTGAATTATATCTAATCATACCTGAATATGCTGTTTTGTTTATGAAGAAGTATAGCAATGCATCAGAATATTTTTTTTCGGTTAAATCATTGAACATTTCTCTTATTTCGTAATACAGAGGTTCGTTTTCGTCTTTTACTCGTTGGTCTGGTGTTTTACTTTTTAGATTATCAAATTTTCTACGGTTTAAAGTGTAAATTTTTTCAATTTCGGACAGTTCAGTTTTAAGAACTTCAAAATTGTCTTTTACTCCCAAATAAAATGATATTAGTTTTGAGTTAATGTCATTGATAATTGCTTTTTTAGGTTCCAAATGAAAGAATAATGCACCACCGCCAAAAAAAGGTTCAATGTATTTCCCACTATACTTCGGAATATGTTTAATCAAATGAGGGATTTCTTTTGATTTTCCTCCTCTATATTTTACAAGTGGTTTCATAATTTGGCAGTTTTTCGTTTGTATTCTATTATGTTCTCTGCAACTAAGTTTAATATTTGCGTTGCTTCATCTTCTTCGGCTATAATATCATAAACCTTGTCTGCCGACCATAATCGAATTAACTCTTTTGAGTCAACTTCAAGCAATTCTGCAAGAACTGATAGCTGTTCTCTTTTTGCTCTTCTGTCTCCTTTTTCAATCTTACAGTAGGTTGCCGTGTCTATTTGCAACGCAGAAGCCAATTGTCGTTGAGGAATTTTCTTGTCCTCTCGAAGTGTCTTTATTTTATTCCCAAAAATTGTTGACATAATTTAGTCTTGACATTATTTGGCAAATATAGTTTTATTTTCTATAAATTTTTGTGTTAGTGCGATTTTTTTAGGTGAAGCATAACAAACTTATATTTACTAAAACGCATTATAAATATAAGTAAAACAAGATTAAAAGTTTTGTTTTCACTCTCAAATCAAGCTTACTATGCTCTGTGGTACGCACCTTTTTAAAAACAAAAGTTTCTATTTAACTTAGTTAGTACTAGTTTAAAACAGTACCTAAACTATTAAAAAGTTTTGCTTTTGTTATATAAAACATGTTCTTTAATTTTAGTTGCTTTAATTGTGCATCTATTAAACTAGACTCTCGATAGTTTATTAAAAACACAGAACTTTCTCCAAAAATAAATTTACGCTCTTCTGCTGTTAAAAGTGTTTGATAATCTTTTACTACTTGATCTATAATTTCGTTTTGAGTAACGTAAGACTCTAATTCACGTTTTAGCGCTTCAATTTTATTGCTTAAACTTAAAGATGTATTTGAACGCCCGAATTTAAAGGATTCAATTTTAAGCTTTGCTAATTTTAAATCGCCACGTTCTTTTCTTAAAAATAATGGAAAGGCAATATTTAATCCTGCCTTATAATTAGATGTGTTAAAGCTATTACTTAAGTCTGGATCTTGTGTTATAAAATTATATTGTACATCCACTTTAGGAAGCAATTTGTTTGCTTTTAATTTTTTGTCGATAGTTAATCCACTAATTTTACTATCTAAAGCTCTTAATTTTGGGTGTGTTTCAATATTATAATTTAATAATTCATCTAATTGTAAAACATTATCAACTTCTTCTTGAGGTAGTTGTTGTGGGTTTACCTCTGGATTAATTTCTAGAGGCACAGCGTTATCTAGCCATAAATAGTTGGAAACCATCAACGTGTTTTTTATTAGCTTAACCTTAGATTGTTCGAGAGCCAAAGCACGATTATTAATATTAATATTAGCTTCTAAACTATCGATTCCAGCTTTATCGCCTGCAATAACAGCTTCTCTAACGCCCTTGTAACGTACGGTAGCGTTGGCAAGAAAACGTTTATACATTTCGGTTTCGTTATATACTTGAAGCCAATTAAAATATGCTAAAGAAGCTTCGTAGATAATATTATTAGCCATTAAATCTCGCTCTGCTTTGGTTTGCTCTCTAAAAAATTTAGCTTTTTTTAAAGTAGCCATACGCTCATTAATAAATAAGCCTTGTCCTAAAGATGCTGAAACTCCTGCTGTAAATAAACCATTATTTGGGACGTTGTTTTGCGGATTTAAAAATTGCCCACTATTTTCTTCTAAATTTGCTTTCACATCAATACCATACCATGTTGGTACTTTAAATGTAGCGTTAAACAAATCGTAATAATCCTTGTTTTTAAAATCTTTTCTATTATAATCTACTTCTAATTTAGGATCGAAACCACCACGTGCTTTTATTAAATTTGCCTGACCTTCTTCTAACTTTAAATTGGCTTGTTTTGCAATAGGATGAAATTGTTTTACATAGCCTAAATATTCTTTAAATGTTAAGGTTAAAGTATCATTTATTTGAGCAGAACAAAAACTTGAAATCAATAAACAAAGTATTAGGAAATAGTGCTTCATATTACTTTTTTTTTGATTTATCGTTAGATACTAGAGGTTGATAATAATTAGGAGGAAAACCATTAAGTTTCCTCCATAATTCGAACCAAATTGGTACATCTTCCAGTAAACCTATAGCTTTAACACCAGAACCAACGCGAATAGCACTTGGCCACTCGTAATCCTCTTTATCTGGTGCTAATAAAATTCTAAATTTTCCGTTTTCGCTAATAAAGCTTTCAATAGCAACCACTTTTGCACCATAGGTTCCATAAGAAACATTTGGCCAACCACTAAATACAATTGCAGGCCAACCATCAAACTGGATTCTAAAGGTCTCTCCAATATGTACTAATGGTAAATCTATTGGGTTTATATAGGTTTCAACAGCAATATCATAATTTGCAGGCATAATACCAACTAAACGTTCACCTTCTTTAAAACTCTCTCCAATACCAGTTTTAATCGCTTTATTTATAAAACCATCTAAAGGTGCTTTTATGTAATACATGGTATTTCTAATTTCGTAATTAGATTTATTATTTTCTAATTTTGAAACCTGAGCTTCTGCATCAAATTGGTTTGATTTTGCCGTAAACTTATCACTTTGTGCTTTAGATATCTTGTCTATGTATTGCGCTTGAACTCTTGTTATCTCTACTTGTGCATTTATTACTTCGTTTTTAGCTACTAGATATTTATTTTCTTGTGAAATTAGTTTCGCTTGTGTTTCTTGTAATTTTAACCTTTTTTGTTCAACATCTGTTAGCGATTTTAAGCCTTCTTTTTGAAGTTTTTCTGCACGAATATATTGCTTTTCAGCAATATCTAAATTTGTTTTCGATGCTTCAAAATCTATACTATCACTCTTTACTTTTAATTTACTTTGTAGTAATTTATTTTGAGCTTGTTGTAGTTTTAATCCGCGTTCTTCAGTTAAAGCTTTAATTTGTTTATTTAAAGCACCAACTTTAGAACCGTAACTTTTTACAGATGCATTTTTAGCATCAATTTGCTGACCAGTTCTTTGCACTAAATTAGGGTCGAAGTAATCGTTTTTTACTTCCGAAATAAATAATATAGTATCGCCTTTTTTTACAAAATCTCCTTCTCTAACATGCCATTTTTCAATTCTTCCAGGAATTGGAGATTGAATACTCTGTGGTCTTTGGTCTGGAGTTAATGTAGTTACTGCTCCATTTGCGGTTATATTTTGAGTCCATGGAAAAAATAAGATAACAAAACTTATAATTGCAAAAATTAATAATAGCCTATTAAAGTTTTTATAATGTTTCTTTCCAAAGGCCTTTTTATGGGACTTATAATGGGAAATATCTACTTTAGTATTTAGTGTGTTATTTGAAATATTTAACATGACTATTTAGTGTTAATTATTTTACCGTTACCTAACGTAACAATCTTATTTGCTTTTGTTTTCCATAAATTACTTTGACTTACAACAACCAGAGACCATTTACGCTTATTATCTGTTAAAAAATTAATAATTTGTTCTGCTTCTTTAGCTTCAAATTGATCTAATGGTTCCTTTAAAAGCAATAATTTTGGTTGTTTAACAATGCTTCTAGCCAACATTATTTTTTTAGAGATTGTAAAAGATATGCCTTTGCCTTCTGGATATAAAACCGTTTTTAAACCTAATGGTAAAGTTTTTACAAAGTCTTTTAAACCTACATTTTTAATAGCTTCATTAACTTGATCTGTAGTAATTGAAGCGTCTCCAAATGTAATATTTTCTAAAAGCGTACCTTCAAAAGGTGATTCTTCGGTTAATGTTTGCCCTAAATAGGAACGGTAAGAATTAATATTTATACCAATTAGCGATTTATTATTAGCATATATTTTACCACTAGTAGGTTTTATTAAGCCTGCTATTAATTTTAATAAACTGGATTTACCAGAACCACTTTGCCCATTAATTAATATGGTTTGTTTTGGCTCTAATTTTAAAGAAACTTTATCTATTATTGGAGTGTCACGATTTGAAACAACAAAAGAGACATCATCTAATTCTACTATTAAATTTCCTCCATCGAGATTTAAAAATTCGCCATCTTGAGATTCTAATGGTTTGTCTACAATCTTTGCTAGTTTTTCAATAGAAGTTAAAACATCGTAAATAGTTTCTAGCCCAAGAATTAGTTTTTCTACAGAAGCAATAACCAAAAGAATAATGATTTCTGCGGCAACAAATTGTCCTATATTCATTTGCTGGTTTAAAACCAATAGACCTCCAATAATAAGTAAACCAGCGGTTACCAAGACCTTAAAACCAATAAGCTGGATAAACTGAACTACCAAAACTTTAAAATGGCTTTCTCTCGCTTCTAAATAATCGGCAACAAGTTTATCATTTTTATTCATTGCTAAACTTGTTTTTCCTGAGAGTTTAAAACTTAAAATTGAACGTGCAATTTCCTGTAACCAATGCACAACTTTATATTTACTGTTAGATTCATCTAAACTTGTTTCTAAACCTTTTTGTGCTGTAAATTTAAAAACCACATACATTAAAATTAATAAAAAGAACCCGTAAATGATAAAGAAAGGATGGTAAAATGATAATAGTATTAAACCAAAAATAATTTGCAATAGTGCAGCAGGAAAATCTATTAGCACTTTAGATAATCCTTTTTGAATCGTTAACGTATCGAAAAACCTATTTACTAGTTCTGGCGGATAATAACCGCGTAAACCATCCATTGTCATTTTTGGAAAGCGGTAAGCAAACTCAAAAGAAGATCTGGTAAAAATCTTTTGCTGTACATTTTCAATAATACGTATTTGCATAAGTTGTAAAACGCCAACAAATACAACTCCTAAAGTCACCAAACCAACTAAAACCATCCAAGATGTACTTATTTGTGCACTTTGTAAAAGATTAATTATTGCTTGTATACCTAATGGAAGTGATAAACTCACTAATCCTGCAAATATTGCATAAAAGAAAATTTGCCTAATATCTTTTCTATCTAACTTTAAAAGTCCTACAAAACGTTGCCAAGCGTTAATAACATTTTTTGCCATTTATTTATTTGTTAAAATTTTAAATACTAAATCTTTAAAAAAATCTTTTGGTTGTAAATCCTTGCTACATTCTGTGATAGACTTAAAATGATCTTTTAAAAAATGCTGATGCATTGCACCTTCAATTACTGTGCTTGCTAATGTTAGTGGATATTTATATGAATAATCAACCTCTATAACCATCTCTTTTAGCCTATTTACTAAACGCTTGTAAACCGAAAAGTAACCTTCTTTATTTTCACTATCTACTTCTTTTGTTAAGTAAGACTTGGAGTATTCATTAATTATTACACGCTTAAGTGCTACCTCGTCTATATGGCTAAAAGCAGAGTCTATAGTAGTAGTTTGCGTTAGCACGGTAATTGCCTTTTCTAACTTAGCTTTTTTATTTTCTATACTATTTGTTGATAAAACTAATTGGTATTCTAGCCAAGTCCAATACCATGAAGTTAAGTAGAGTAGTAGCATGTGTTTACTTTCGAAATAGCGGTATATGGAACTCTCGTTAGAGCCAATTTTGACACCCAATTTTTTAAACGTAAAAGCATCAAAACCAATATCATCTATTAATAGGATACTATGTTCAATAATTCGTTTACCTAAATCTGATGATTCTGGATCTTTTAAATAAATTTTGTCATTGATGTTAATTTTTATATTTGAAAGTATATACTTCATGTGTGCTACTATATATTTTTATAATTATTTAGTTAAATGATGCATTTGAAACAAGCTCAATAATATGTTAAATTAATTTGAATGCAAATATAATAGTATTACTATTAATATTGCAACTAAATTAATTATTTATTAACATTTTTAAAAGTTTTAAATTGAACATCAATATTTAGGGCTTAAAAGTATTAGAACTAGGCAACTCGAAGATTTCCAAATATTAACAAAGCAATCATGTTAAAATATTTGGCAGCGGTTGGTGCTAAATTTAAACCTTCGTAATAATTATAAAAAAAATAAGCAATTTGCGCTTTCATTTCTTTCATCTCTATGTTATTTTTTTGCAAAATTAGTTAGATTAATCGATTCATTGCTAAACTAAAAGATAATTTATAGTTAAATTAAATTTGCGATATCTAACGCTTTAACTTCGCTACTTTGCATGTTTTTAAGTTTTATATTACCAACACGAACACGCACTAATCTTAAGGTTGGGCAACCAATAGCACTTGTCATTTTTCTAACTTGTCTAAATTTGCCTTCGGTAATTGTTATAGAAACCCAAGAAGTTGGACCATGTCTAGCGTCTCTAATCTTTTTCGAGCGTTCTGGTAAAATAGGAGCAGAGTCTAATTTAAAGACTTTACAAGATTTAGTTAAATATTTTTTGCCATCGAAACCTATTTCTACTCCATCTTGAAGTGTGGTAATTTGTGCTTCAGTAATAACACCATCTACTAAAACGTAGTATTCTTTTTCTATTCCAGATATATTTATAAAATTGCTTAATTTTCCGTCTGTTGTTAGTAATAATAAGCCTTCACTTTTTTCATCTAGTCTGCCAATTGGCATTGTGTTTACTGGAAAATCACCTAACTCACCTAAAAACCGTTTTCTTTTTTGTTGGGTTGAGTTGCTTGCAAATTGCGAGAGCATATTAAATGGTTTGTATATTTTAAAGTGTTGGTGTTTGTTTAATTTCATTTAGTGCTTTATCTTTAAAAAAAGGATTCCGGATAAAGTACCCAATTACAAATTTTATGCATTCCCTGTTCGATAAAATAGTTAAGGTACAAAACTATTTGTATCGAGAGTTTTATAATTAAAAATACTTCTCGATACAATTCCTCATGCTTGAGAATTACTCGAAGTGACAGCTAATTACCTTTCAAAATATTAAATACGAAATCCTTAGTTAACTGCTGTCCTTTGGCTTTTTCTCGAATAGCATCGTAACTAAATCTAAAATCACAACCAGACTTATAATGGCTACAACCATAAGCTGTTTTTCCTTTAATAATTGTTCCTTTATTACATTTAGGACATCTATTTTCTTCGGAAGAACTCTTGGCTAGAACTTTACTTTTTTTTGCTTCAAATTTAAGTTTAAAATTGTCGTCGAACCTTACTAATCCTTCAGCGGAAGCATTATTAATTTTAAAGCCTTTTAAATTTATAGTAGAACCTTTTTGAAACAACCTAATATATTGTTTTTCAGAAATAGTCTTACCTTCAAATTTAAATGGAATAACAAAATCGCACGTCTTTTTAAACCCCGAACAACCATAAGCTGTTTTTCCTTTTAAAATAGAACCATTCTTACATTTTGGACAAGTAGTGCCAGTAAGTGAATTTAATTTATTTTTTAAACTCGATGTAGACTTAGATTTAGTTGTAAATTTATTATTTACAGAAGATATATTAGCTTTCTTAGTTTCACTTCTTACTTCGTAAACTAAACGATCTACCATTTGTTTCATCTGTTTTATAAAACTGGTAGCACTAAATGTTCCTTTTTCTATATCCTTTAACTGTTTTTCCCATTTACCTGTGAGTTCTGCAGATTTTAACATCTCGTTTTTAATGGTGTTAATTAACTGAATACCTGTAACCGTTGGTAATACTTGTTTTTTATTTCGTTTTATATATTTTCTTCGAAATAATGTTTCAATAATATTGGCACGTGTAGAAGGACGACCAATGCCGTTTTCTTTCATAATCTCACGAAGTTCATCGTCATCAACCTGTTTTCCTGCTGTTTCCATGGCGCGTAGGAGTGAGGCTTCTGTAAATTGGTTTGGTGGTTTGGTTTGTTTTTTTAAAAACGAAGGCTGGTGTGGTCCTTTTTCTCCTTTTTCGAAGGTGGGTAACATTCCAGATTCTTTAGCTGGTGAGTTAGGGTTTTCAAAAACAACACGCCATCCTTTTTCTAAAATCTCTTTTCCTGTGGTTTTAAATTTTACTTTTCCGGCTTTACCAATAACTGTTGTGTTAGAAACTTTACAATCTGGATAAAACACAGCTATAAATCTACGTACAATAATATTGTAAACTTGTTGCTGGTTGTATTGCAGGTTTATTTGCTGTCCGGTTGGTATAATAGCGTGGTGATCTGTAACCTTACTATCATCAAAAACCTTTTTAGCTTTCTTTAACTTTTTGCCATGTAGAGGCGCGGTTAGAGTTGCATAATTGGTTAAATTTTTTAGTATTTCTGGTGCTTTTGGGTACACATCGTTTGGTAAAAACGTAGTATCTACTCTCGGGTAGGTTACTACTTTTTGCTCATATAATTTTTGTGCGATTTTTAAAGTTTCGTCTGCACTAAAACCAAATTTGGTGTTACAATAAACTTGCAAACCTGTTAAATCGAATAGTTTTGGCGCATATTCGTTTCCTGCTTTCTTTGTTGTAGATGCAATTTCAAAATCATGTTCTTTTACAATTGTTGCTAGTTTTTCGCCGTCTTCAACTTTAAAAAAACGTCCTTCTTCATAACTAAATAACGTATCGCGATACATAGTTTGTAATTCCCAATAGGGTTGTGGTTTAAAGTTATTGATTTCTTTAAAACGGTTTACTAGCATTGCTAATGTTGGTGTTTGCACTCGGCCAACAGATAATACTTGCTTGTAACCACCATGTTTTACAGTGTATAAACGCGTGGCATTCATACCAAGCAACCAATCTCCAATGGCACGAGAGAATCCTGCATAATATAGATTATCGTAGTCTGCAGATGGTTTTAGGTTACTAAAACCTTCTTTTATGGCTTCGGTTGTAAGGGAAGAAATCCAAAGTCTTTTTACCTTGCCTTTATAATTCGCTTGGTTTAAAACCCAACGCTGTATAAGTTCTCCTTCTTGTCCTGCATCACCACAATTTATTACAATATCTGCTTTATTGAATAAGCTTTTTACAATTTTAAATTGTTTTTGTATTCCAGAATCTTTTGTGACTTTAGTTTCAAACTTTTCTGGTAACATTGGTAAATTGTTTAAATCCCAACTTTTCCAATACGGTTTATAATCGTTTGGCTCTTTAAGTGTACATAAATGCCCAAAGGTGTAAGTCACGGCATAGCCATTACCTTCGTAGTAACCATCACGTTTTGTGTTGGCTCCAAGAACAGCAGCAATTTCTCTGGCTACAGATGGTTTTTCGGCTATGCAGACTTTCATTAATTGTTTATTTGGATAGGGCGGTTAAAGTGAGCACCTTTGGCGGATTAAACTAAGCAGTGTAAATAAGTTACTAAAAGATGATTAATTTGTGGTATAAATTTAATGCTTTTTTTATTAATTTCTTTCTCATACTGTCTAAAATTGCATCTGCAATAATTTGTTCTCCTGTAATTTGATGCCAAGCTTCTACAGGCAATTGAGAGGCTATAATAGTAGTTCGCTTGCCATGTCTGTCTTCTATTATTCCCATGAAATAGTTTCTATTTATAGAGTCTAGTGATCTTAGTCCAAAGTCATCTAAGATCAACAAATCTTGTTTTTCATTTTATTGATTTCTCTACTATATAAACCATCCGCTTTTAAGGTTCTGAGCTTGGTAAACAACTTATTTAAAATTGTTTTGTAACACCTATTTTCTGTAGTTCTTTATCAAAATATGCGAAATATTGCTCTAAGGTTTTTTTAATGGGAACTCTTCTTTTTTGTTCTGAGTTAAAAAGCTTGTGCAATTCCTCTAATGCCATTGCTGACATTTCATAATTTGTTAGTTTGTAGCGCTTAAAAAAAAGTAATGTATTTAGCAATAGTATTTCGTGATATAGATAACTGAATACTGATTTGGCGTTTGCTAATGCCTTTAGTATATAATTTAAATAATTTTTTTACTTTTCACATCTCTATTTGGTTGTTTGCCATAATGTTTTTATTCAAAAAAAAGACTATTTATAACTAACAAATAGAATCAACTTTTTAATGGCTCACTTTATCCGTTTTTTGGACCACTGAGGACTAAAAGCTAACAGTTTTAACTCTTTTTGTATATATAAATATTGTTATAAAAAAAGGCCATCTAAATAAGTATTTAAAAGCACCTTCAATTATTTTAGAAACATTATCAAATTGTGTTATAGTAATCGAGCCTCCTAGTATATCTGAACCGAATATATAAACATCAATCTATTGTTATAAATAAAAGGGCAATGTATTATTGTAACATATTGAAATTAAGATATAACACATATACAGACAGCCTACATAAATCTATGAATAAGATTTTTTTTGTAAATTAAGTAGGATTAATATTTACGTAAGTACTATTTCCTTATATATTTTATTGAATCCCATTTAAAGTTTACAACACTAATAGCATTTTGAACAAGGTTATAGCTATTAGGTTTAACATCGTCAAATTATTCGCCATTTAAATTTCCTGTGATAAGCACAAATCTCCTCCCAGATTATTAGTAGTTGTATTACATACAGTCACCCAAACCATCAATTTCAGATTGTATTTCGCCTGATGCGTCGCCACAAGCAGTAATTTTATTTTGTAATGCAGATTTAAAAGCATTACATAAATCTGTATCTGTATTATCGCTGTTATAATCACTTTCCGCAAATGATGCAGAATTGGAAGTGACTGTGCATGTATTATTAGTAGAACAATCTCCTAAACTTGTTATTGTTGATTCTAAATTACCTGAAGAGTCGCCGCAAGAATCAATTTTGTTTTGTAATGCTATCTTATATTCATTACATACTTGAGTATAATTATCATTTGTAGAAGCCGAAAAATTAGCACTTGCTATCTGTAAAGCACTAGTTACGGATACACATCCTGAGGATTGTTCAGAATTTTCTTGAAGATCTGAGTCTAAAGGCTCATTATTACAAGAATATATAGTAGTAAATAAAATTGAAAAGATGAAAACTGAGGCTATTTTAAAATATTTCATTCTAGCTATTGTATAAATTAATTCCAAATATAATAAATTTATACTATTTATGTATATCCGCAAGTATTAAATAGAAATGTTGGCCTAAAATTAGTTATTTTAAATAAAAATAGATACATAGCTTTTTTATATCAGGTTCATTTCCATTATATGTTACAAATATAAAAAATAACAAAAATAAATACGCCACCTATTGGTAGACAAATAACCAATGTCTATTCAGTTTTGTTTTTCTTTTTAAGTATAACTTAACTTTAGAGTGCCTTAATAAAAGGTTTTTATCACTATCATTTTAAATCTTGTTTATTAATATTGAACTTGGCTTTGTGTAAATAACTCTTTTTTTAGAATTTGTTTAATATTTTTTTCGTCAATGCTTTTTAGATTTAAAAGTTCTTGGTAATATATATTCACCTTTAGAGATTTTAGTGTCACTGTTTTTAAATAGAATTTTATTGTTAAAAGTTACCCAAGAAATAGTTTATAAAGCACCTACATTTTTTGTATAAATAAAGCTAATAATTTCCTTTTCAATTTCATCATAAAGACACGTCTTTCTAGAAAAACTACAACTGAAGGTAGAAAAGAAAGCACCACCAATTTTAGAATACACATAGTTTTTTTAATACACACTATACTGTTTATCGGGACTATAAAATATTTTGCTTTGTGTGGCTTTAGAAAAAAGGAAAACAGCAACTAACAGTATAACAGAAGTTAAGATTATTAGTGCTTTGTGCTTCATTTATTAGTTTGTAAAATTTTATTTAAAATTGTAAAATAGTAGATTATCATTAGTATAACAACCAATATAAATTAAAAAACACAAACTCTCAAAAATTACCTAACTTTACAACACTCTATAATTAATTCAATTTTTTTAAATGAAAAAAGCACTATTCATATTTGTATTTGTTACGATATTTTCTTGTAAAGAGGATGTAAAACAAACTAAGACTTTAGAAACCAAAACAGCAAAAACCAAAATGCAAACTAATCTAGACAAATATGTTAATGTAAAACTAACTGCAGATTTGAGCGTGTTATCTAAAAGAGAAAAGCAAATGCTGCCCATTTTAATTAGTGCAGCAAATAAAATGAACGACTTATTTTGGTACGAATCTTATGGAGATTGCGATGCTCTATTAGATGTTATTACGGACGAAGACACAAAGAAATATGTAAAAATAAATTATGGTCCTTGGGACAGATTAGACAATAATAAACCATTTATAGAAGGTGTTGCAAAAAAACCAAAAGGCGCTAATTTCTATCCTGCAGATATAACCAAAGAAGAGTTTGAAAAAACAGAAATGAAAAACAAATCGAATCTTTACAACTTTGTAAGACGCGATGGAGAAGGTAAATTATATATTATACCTTATCACAAACAATTTGAAGCTGAAGTAAAAGAAGTGTCTAATTTATTATTAAAAGCTGCAGAATTAGCAGAAGACAAAGGCCTAAAAAACTACTTAGAATTAAGAGCTGCAGCTCTATTAAACGACCAATACCAGAAAAGTGATTTCGCTTGGATGGACATGAAAACAAATACGCTAGATATCGTAATTGGTCCTATTGAAACTTACGAAGATCAACTCTTTGGAAACAAAGCAGCACACGAAGCTTATGTGTTAATTAAAGATCAAGAATGGAGTGCAAAACTAGCTAAATTTAGCAGTTTTTTACCAGAACTTCAGGAAGGATTACCTGTTAAAGCTAAATACAAAAAAGAAAAACCTGGTATAGATAGCGATTTAAACGCTTACGATGTTGTGTATTACGCAGGAGATTGTAATTCAGGCAGTAAAACCATTGCTATTAATTTACCTAACGATGAGGAAGTGCAGCTTAAAAAAGGCACAAGACGTTTGCAACTTAAAAATGCGATGCGTGCAAAGTTTGATAAAATACTAATGCCAATTTCTAAGGTTTTAATAGACGAAAGCCAACGTAAACACATTACGTTTGATGCCTTTTTTGCAAATACCATGTTTCATGAGGTAGCACACGGTTTAGGAATAAAAAATACTATAAACGGAAACGCAACAGTTAGAGCTTCGCTTAAAGAACACGCTAGTGCTTTAGAAGAAGGTAAAGCAGATATTCTTGGCTTGTATATGGTGCGACAACTTCATAAAAAAGGAGAACTAAAACAGGATTTAAAAGATAACATGGTAACCTTTATGGCTGGTATTTTTAGATCCGTGCGTTTTGGAGCATCAAGTGCACATGGAAAAGCAAACATGGTTCGTTTTAATTTTTTCCAACAAATGGGAGCGTTTACTAGAAATAGCGATGGTACCTATAAAGTAAATTTCCTGAAAATGCAAAGCGCTATGGAAATGTTATCTCAAGTTATTTTAACCTATCAAGGCGATGGAGATTACAATGGTGTTGTAAAGTTTTTTGAAAACTACGGAAGCATCCGAGAGCAGTTACAAAAAGACTTAAACCGCTTAAGCGAAGCAAGTATTCCTATAGATGTTGTGTTCGAACAAGGTTTAGAAGTTTTAGGGATGGAGTAAAACAAAACCGATAAAAAGCAAAAAGGTTTCAGTTGTTTTTCTGAAGCTTTTTTATAATACCGAAATACAAAATTTTGCAAAAAAATAATAGAAATCTATTAATGCTAATCAAGTTCGAATAAGATTGCGTGTTTCAAACTAAGAAACTACCAGCCACCAGACGCACCACCACCTCCAAAGCCACCTCCACCAAAACCGCCTCCAAAGCCACCTCCGCCAGAAGATCTTCCACCACCAAAGCCACCTTTAAAACCTCCAGAGCCGCTTCTGTAACCTCCACGTCCAGAATTACTTAAAATAATAGCTTCAAGGATATCTCGTGTTGTATTTCTTCCATCAAATCTATCGCCAGAATGACCACCATTCCTACCATTTTTAGAGATTGAAATAAGAATAATTATAAAAACTATACATAAAAATAAAACGACACCAATGGGAAACTTGTCTTCTTCACTTTGTCTTGAACCTTGGTATTGCCCTTGCATGACCTCAAATATGGCATCAGCACCACGATTAAGTCCACCATAATAATCGTTCTTTTTAAAATAAGGGATAATATCACGTTCTATAATACGTCTCGACATAGCATCCGTCATAAATTGCTCTGTACCATAACCTGTAGTTATGCCTATTTTTCTATCGTCTCTTGCAAGTAAAATAAAAATCCCATTATCTTTATTTTGGTCTCCAATTCCCCATTTTTGAGCCCATTGTGTACCTAAGTAATTTATGTATTCTCCATTTGTAGATTCAATAATGGCAACTACTATTTGGGTTGAGGTAGTATCAGAATATTTAACAAGCTTATTCTCTAAATCTGTTTTTTGTTTAGGTTTAAGTAAACCATAAAAGTCGTAAACACTTGTTTGTCCGCTATTTGCTTTATCTGGTTTTGGCGGAATTTTATATTGTGCAAAAGAAAATTGAAAGCTTAAAAAAAGACATCCAAATACACCAAAAAAAGCGATCTTTTTAAGTCTAATTAAGCACTGCAAACTTAGGCTGTAATTTAAAACTAAAAAACTCATCCTTTAGAAATAGTATTACTTAACTCATTCGTATTGTTATTAGAAACTGGGAAATACTCTTTTAACTGTTGTCCAGCCAATAAAACACCATCAACTAAAGCTTGTTTATAATTTCCTTTTTTTAATTGATTTTGAATTGTATTTCTAGTATTATCCCAAAAAGAATCTGACACAACAGCATTAATTCCACTATCACCGTAAATAGCAAACGTTTTATCGTTTATTGCTAAATAGATTAGTACTCCATTATGTAGCTTGGTGTTTTGCATTTTTAAAATAGAAAAAACCTCTAATGCACGATCTTCTATATTACCTTTAGAAGTAGTTTCTATGTGTACTTTTATTTCACCAGATGTTTGTTGCTCTGCTTTACGAATGGCCTCAACAATTTCTTGTTCTTCAATAGCAGTTAAAAAGGCTTCAACAGAATTTTGCATTGTTTACATTAATCGAATTTAAAATCTACATCTGGAACATTTTCTGAACCTGGATCTGCTTTGTATCTCGCCATTTCCCCAAAGCCAAACCATCCAGCAAATATTTTACCAGGAAATTTTGTGGTGTGTTTGTCGTAAATATTTACTTTTTCGTTATAGCGATCTCTAGCAACATTAATTCTATTTTCTGTACCTTCTTGTTGCGATTGGAATTCTTTAAACTGCTGTGTAGTTTTAAGTTCTGGATAACGCTCGAAAGAAGCAATAAGCCTACTAAAAGAACCACTTAATTGACTTTGAGCTTTTTGAAAAGCTTCCATTTTTTCAGGTGTTAAATTTCCAGCATCAATGTTTACAGAAGTTGCTCTAGATCTAGCTTCGATAACTTCATTTAGTGTTTTTCTTTCAAAATCTGCAGAACCTTGAACAGTTTTAATTACAGTACTGTAAAGGTCACTACGTCTTTGATAACTACTCTCTACATCGGACCATGCAGTTTTAGCATCTGCCTCGTATTCGACAGCTGTATTATTAAAAGTATAAACCATGCCTCCAATAATTAAAGCTAATATTATTAAGCCAATAATGCCTAATGCTCCGCAGCCTAATCCTGCAATAATTCCTTTTTTCATAGTATTCGATTTTTTTGTAGTATTTTCTGGTAATTCTTTATAGTT
>Ga0114957_1002285_pt1 | contig 18599 bp, 26 predicted proteins | sample BantaG_FD_87175 | JGI IMG/M metagenome (GOLD analysis project Ga0114957, IMG submission 87175) | Marine algal microbial communities from Bantry Bay, Ireland - BantryBay_4 metaG | ecosystem: Host-associated > Algae > Red algae > Unclassified | place: Bantry Bay, Ireland | collected 2014-11-21 | reverse complement strand
TCCGATGTGGGACGCCACGTTACATGAAATTAATCGACCAGACGCTCCCCACAGATGATGCGAGGTCGTCGGGACGGGACCCCTCCACACGAGAAATGGGATCGCAATGGTGGGAAGATGCGCGTCTGGCAGTAAACGTGTCCTACGTGGCGCCCCAGATGCCCACAAAGCTCCCCACCAATCAGTTGCCAAAAGTCTCAAGTGTCTCGGTCAACTGCCCATTGGTCGAACGACTTTTTTCCGGCTGAATGGATGGCTGGTAATTGGTTTCGCACAGTTGGTCACTCCTCTTCAGAGGTGTGATTATAATCATTCCTCGGCTCGGATAAAATGATTATAATCAACCCCTTGATTTTAAATCGTATGGGCGATTTTTATTGATTTATAACCATTGGCCAATAATCATTGTGCCCCTGTACGACAGAGCAGAAGTACGCTTAAAAATGACAGAAGTTCATTCAAGTCGACATGTGACTGTATAAGCCATCTAACAAAGCATTCAGTGCAAACCAACGAGTGTGACATCGGCATGGTTGCAGGCTGTGTTCCTGCCGAAAGAAGACAGTGCTAACACCGACGCCGCTGAGCGGCAACTGATGGCGAGAGACGATGGTAGGGCCGTAGCGTCATGTTATTCTGGGTAGTGAGACTCAGGTCCGGCCTGAGCGGTGGCGCGTGACGACGCCGTGGCTCTGACCAAGCGTCCTCCTGCGCTCTAGTTGCTTCGTGTGCGATGAAGAAGGCATAGGAGGCCAACGTGAATCGACCACATCTGGCAACCTCACTTAGATATGCTATGTACGATACTACAGCCGTTCTCCCAAAAATCCAGCACTCCAACTGTTGCAAAAGAGTTCCAAATCGGCCTCTACGACCCCACAGAGGCCGATTTGGAACAACGCTGGGACAGTTGCAGTGCGGGATTTTTCAGAGAACGGCTGTATGTGGCAATTGTGTACTGATGCCATGGCAACCTTGGATTTTCCTGGAGAGGTATGTCTTCATGTGCATGTGTTGCTCTCCGACACTCTGTCACTTGGCTCTCTGTCTTTCCTCTTCCCTGAGCGCAGAAGCGTCAGACTGCCATGCTCGTTGCCAGTTCTGCCATCCGTTGAAGCGTAACGTGAGAGTGGAACAGTGCATTTCCTTAGAGCACTGTTGACACCAATGACAGTCTTGGACTTGGATAACAGCCAGTGAATTGCTTGATTCTGCAAGCTGGCGGGCCAACCAGCTGTTCCTATAATTTAGTAGCCCCCATCATGTAAGCCAAACAGTAAAGCCTCCTACATGCCCATGTGATTATAATCATCAGCCCCGAGATGTAAAATGATAATAATAATTGAAATCACTGTGATTATAATCAAATAAAATTCACCTGCCACCACTGCTCCCCTTGACATCGACGGCAGCGACCAAGATTGGGAAGACAGCAATTCCAGGCACGTACGTGCAGTACGCTGGCCTTCAGGGCGGTGGCGCGCTCGGCGACGCATCGACACCGAGCACACCGGCCTGCTCGATAGCCGCGAGCGCGCACGGGGGCACATACAGCCACGTTGCCGAGGCGGGGGGCGCGTGGGGCGGGGAAAGGGGTGCCACCGCCGCCACCGCAGCAGCGGCGGCCCGCCGGCGTCGCGCGACGCCCACGGGAGGGGCCAACACTCCACCGGGCAGCCCACCTGCGAACGGCGGACGGGGCGGTCGACACGGCACACGGGCGGGCGGGTGTGACCGATCGCTTCGCGACGGGTCGCCTCAAACCACGCCACTCGATGGCGTCAGGAACCGCCGACGAGTCGCCCCAAGAAACGCCGGCGTGCGGGTACGATCGCCCGAGGGTCATCGTGGGCGCGTCGAACCCTGAAAGTCGCTGCGCGCGGTTTCCGGGCGCAACTCGGGGCGGTGGGGGGGGGCAGCGGGGCAGGCCCCGTCCGAGCCTTGTGATCCCTGTGGCAGGACAATCTTTCTCGGAAACGTAACTCTATTCGCTTTTAGCGTCATCTCCAACACTGACACGCCCTCAGATCCCTGAGAGCACAAATGCAGACTGCCACATCTGAAACGGAGAGCAAGTCCCTTGAACGAAGTATATGTGTGCATCACTACAGTTTGAGAGCACCCTGTCCTTAAGGCCAGGGAATTCCAGACACGTGCGTGCAATACCCTTGCATTCAGGGCGATGGCCCGCTCGGCGGCGCATCGGCACCGGACACGCCGGCCGGCTCCATACACGCGAGCGCGCACAGGGGCACGTACAGCCACGTTGCCGTGGCGGGGGGCGCGTGGGGCGGGGAGAGGGGTGCCGCCGCCGCCACCGCAGGGACGGTGACCCGCCGGCGTCACGCGACACCCACGGGAGGGGCCGTCACTCCGCCGCGCAGCGCACCTGCGCATGGCGGACGGGGCGGCCGGCACGGCGCACGGGCGGGCGGGTGGGACCGACCGCGCGCGATGGGGCGCCTGTAACCACGCCGCTCGATGGCGTCAGAAACCGCCGACGAGCCGCCGCAACAAATGCCGGCGCGCAGGTCCGATCGCCCGCGGGTCAACGTGGGCGGGTCGAACCCCGGATGTCGCTGCGCGCGGTTTCTGGGTGCAAGTCGGGGCGATGGAGGGGGGCAGGGGGAGTAGAGGCCGTCCGGGACCTGTGACCCCGGCTTCAGGACAGTCCTTCTAAGCCATATATCTCGCGGCACGGTGAGAGGCGCCCCGTGGCGCGGTGGTCGATCCCATCCGCCCGCCCGTGCGCCTTGTCGGCCGCGTGCACGTGCGCTGCGCGGCGGGGTGACGGCCTCGCCGGTAGGCGTTGCACCATGCCGGCGGGCCGCTGCCGCCGCGGCGACAGCGGCGGCACCCCTTTCCCCGCCCCACGCCCCCCTCTCCACGGCAACGTGACTGCAAGTGCCTCCGTGCGTGCTCGCGGCCATGGAGCCAGCCGGCTTACCCGGTATCTACGCGTCGCCGAGCGCGCCACCGGCCTGAAGGCCAGGGTATGGCACGTACGTGCCTGGAATTCTTGAGACCCTGATGTGCGTTTCCAGTCTGCAGAGCTGCATGAGGAGACTGTGTAAGGAACTCACATGATTCCCAGCATTCCCATTGGTCCACGTAAGCTGTTTATTGATTGCAACAACTCTGCAACCGCCATAATTTTGGAGGCCAGCAATAACTCCATTCGCTTTTATCGTCATTGCGATCTTTCCCACACTGACACGCCATCAGATCCCTGAGGACACAAATGCAGACTGCCTCCTCTGAAACGGAGAGCCAGTCCCTTGATCGAAGTTTATGTGTGCATCACTAAACTGTGAGAGCACCCTGTCCTAAAGGCCAGGGAAAGATACCTTTCAGTCACAGCAATACTTTATTGCTCAGGTGCCTGCATCAACCAAGAACCAAACGGTGGGCACTCTTCGGAGGGTGCACGCACGCGGCACAGAATTGCTTCCTGGGCTACGGCTCCCGCGTTGGAGTGCGCATGGCATCGCTGGGCATCGGACGGCGGTTGTCGAGCACTTTTGAAGCGCGAGCTGTGACTAAGCCGTAGCTAGTCTGGCCCAAATGTCGACCATTTTTTCTCAGAGCTGGTGCATCCAAACGCCCTAGGAGAAACGAAGCATACTGGGAAATTTCTGAGAGAGAGACGGACATTTTCATGCTTTTTCCTGTGTCAGCGCCTGACATGGCCGTGAACTACGCGCAGAAGAAGTCTGACAGTGAAAATGTAGCCGATAATGTCGACCAGCCTTCTGGGCCAATGACGTCATTGGTTCATGACATCGGGCGACCCGCACCAATCAATCACTGTCATTGCACGAACGTAATCAGTATTTGGAATCGGGGGTGGCTTGCAGAACCGATCGACATTGCCAAAAAACCTCGAGTCACTTGTGACCTCGCAACGAGTCATTGGTGCTACGTTGTCCCGGCACCTTGATCTTGTGCCCGGTCTCGTGGTGGCTCTGCACTGCGGAGCCTGCGAGTCCGCACACAGCAATAATTGGATCATGATGATCCGCGCCCGTTGCGCCTCGAACGAAGCGTCACGGCACAGTGGTTATCCGATTCTGTGTTCCGAGGCCACTTTCAAGTAGCGCGCTTTCAATATACGTATTGATCGTCAATGTTGACGACATCGAAGCAATGACAGGTGCATTCCGCCCGTACCTGCGATACAAGTGTAGGTGAACCGGTGCGGTCAGCCCACCACTCAAGCCGATACAGGTGGGCGCAGCTGGTGCGAAGAATGGCGCGCAAAGTGCGCTTTCGACAACAAACAAGAAGCGCGCTAGCGATGACAAACAAGCAAAAAAGAAAAAAAAGCGCTGTCAGTACTCCACTAGTCCTCGTCCTCGCCTGTGAGGACCATGTAGACGTTCTGATCGATGGCGTTAACATCCCCCTCAGCGGCAAACCACGCCTGCACGGCGCGGCATCTCTCGTCCTAGGACATGCCCTCGACGTCACCGTCCAAGCCGGCGTTGGCCAATAGTGAGACCACATCTGACACATCTGTATGCACGCTGTCAGCGACATGCAACACCCCTTGCAGCTGGCGTCGCACCTCCGCGGCGGCCTCCACCGGCAACACCTCGGCCGTCATCCAGCAGTTGGCTATTTGCACAGGCGTGATGCGCCCCCCCTCGTATTGGAGCATGCGGGCTGCGTCGAGCAAGTGGGCCTGCCCGCCCTGGTCGAGTCCACCACCTCGTGGAATTCTCGGGTCGGGGCCACCAGATGCAATGAGCGCGTCCATGTTAGCTGCCACGCGCCCCGAGTACCGTGTTTTGTACCGTAGCTTCGTAGTTGCGGTCGCGAGATCGACCGCGCTCAAGAGGCACGAAGCCGATTGGGGTAGACCCAACCAGGGGGCGTGTGGGAGAGGATAATGGAAAAGGATGATCAAGGGAAGTTAAGGCGCCGCCAGTAGGGGCGGGCGACGACTAGCTCGTGGGACGGGGTGTGCGGTGCACAGCTGCGACTCGAGTCACGTCACCGCGTGTCGACGGTGACACATGCCGCGTGCCTTGCAATGAATTGCACGCCACATCGATGAGAGTCCTTCAGATTCTTGACTTACGTCTCATATTTCTGCTTAGAATCGGCTCGTTTATATGACCCGGGCCATGTAAACGAGCGCCCCTTATTCGAATACCTACTGTACTTCAGACGGCGGGCGTTGTGCCGGTGCCGAGCCGAGGCACTCGGTCTTTTGCCAAGAGGCGGCCTCGCCCTGCGAGTGGGAGGGCGGCGGCCGCCCCTTGCACGTATGCCTGTGTGTCGCTCCCAGCGGCCGCCCAGCTGCTGGCCGCGGGGCGTGGTCGGCGCCCTCCCGTAAGACCCCCTTGTCTCCCAGCCTCCGCCACATGCGCTCGGCTGACCACTCCCCATAACACGGATCGACGATGTGTCCAGACTGGCTGAGATTCTGTATCTGCCCTTCAACGCAGTCTTTACCTGCTGCTGAACGGCCAACATCAAGCTCATCTCGGCCGCCCCCACTCTCATCATGAGCTCGGCTCACCTATGCTTACTGCTGACGGGTGCGCTCCACGGTGACAGTCTTCACATCCGACGCAACCGCCTCATCTGGTCTACACGCGCTCACACGCCCGCCCAAGCCACTAAGGTCTTTGACAAGTAATCTACAAACCTCCTCCCTACCACGGCGACCGCCGTCGCCAAGGGCATTGACCGCGTCGCGGAATGCCTGTCTACCGTTGTGTGGCGTCGCACTAAGGCGCCACGCAGTGCTGTCGCAGTAGTCGCGGCCGCCATGCTCCGAGCCGTGGCGCTTGTGGTTGTGGCAGGCTTTGTGGCAACAACCACGGCGCTGGTGGTGGTGGATGTGGCAATGCACTGGGGAGCGCTCCTGTCGTCGCACGTTTTGGAGTCGGCGACACAGTCTTTGTCCGTGGCTGGCGGTGACACCGGCAAGCGAGCAGCCGCCGCCGTCATTGAAGTCATGAAAAAGCTGGTTGTCATGACGAGCTCTGGCCGGGAAGCGCTGAGTCAGCGAACGATGTCGTGGCCAGTGGTGGTGCAAATCTGTACGTGGAGATGCGCTATCTTGTGGGTGGGGAGGCGGGTCAAGCATCCGGGCATCCCTGGCGTGAGCCGACGTTTGCCGGCTCGGCTCGCTCTTTCCGCGTGGGGCAGCGGCCTCCGGGTGCCTTTAGCGCGGCGGCACGCTAAGGAGGCAATTGTGACATGGCTCCGTTGACCGCGATCCGTCTCTGTGGAAAAAAAAAAGTGGAAAAAAAGAGCCCCATTGCCCCGACGACTAACCGACCTGGTCGTTGTCGCTCTCTTTTGCTCTTGCCAAAATGGCTCCCATTTTTTCCTTGTCGCACCTGCCCTATCTTGAAATCATTCAGCCTTGTCCTCTTGTAGGCTACACCGGCTACCTTGTGACGCAAACCGTCGCTTGTGGCGTCTACGCCAAACCTCTTCCCGCCGTAAGCGTCTGTGCCAAGGCCCCCACGTCCATCTCGGCAAGCACGGGCCTCACCTCCACCACTGGCAACTACGGCGTGCCGATTGTATCTGGCCGCGAGCAAGAGGCGGCGTTGACCACACACGGCATTTTGGCCGCTTCGAAGCTGCCGGCCATGGACGCGGAAGACTTGTAGCAGGCGCTGTACCTGCGTGCCTAAGGCCAGTGGCAGGCGGCAGCGGCGTCGCGGGTTGTGGCGTCCCGGGTAGCGGCCTCGCGCTGGCCGGGGACTTGCGCGTGACGGACGCGCGGTCGGGTAGGGGCACATTATAGAATCTCGTGAGCCGTCTCGTCTCGCCCTCAAGCACTCCCGTGCACAAGCCGCACGTGAGAGTGACGGGGTGAATACGGGTGGGATTGAGGCGGGGAAGGTGCGCACCGGAAGAGACCCGTGCGCAGAGTCGAGCCGAGGTTACAAGGCTCTGCTTGTCAGGATGACCAACACTACAGCCGTTCTCCCAAAAGTCCCGAACTGCATCTGTTGTAAAAGAGTTCCAAATCGGCCTCTGTGGGGGAAACCGCACGACGGTGGGTGTAGTGCGGTCTGAACAAGAGACACCGCCAGCGCGTGCTCCCATGAGAGAAAGGGCCGTTCTCTTGTCGCCTATCCCACTGGTCTCCCTCTGTCCTCTCCTTCTCCTACTTTAATATTCAGGCGGCCCTCCTCTCCCCCCCGTCCGAGGGCAGGCCTGCTCCCCCTTCTCGTGCTCACCCGCGCGGCACCGTCTTCAGGCACCGCGCCTGTCAGCAAGGCCGCGACCAAAGGCCCGTCTGCTTTCCCTCCCAGTGCGCACCCGGCGTCCACGGAGCGGCCAAAACGGCGCGTGCGTGCTCCCATGCGCCGCCACGTCAACCCGCCAGGCAGGTGCCCTCCACCCCGTCATGAAAGAGCAATGGCAACCACGTCGCCGCGCGGCAAGGCCGCGGCCTTGCATGCACCGTGCCGCAGCAACGGTGGCCTGCACGCCTGCCACCGGGTGTCCGCGTCCGCTCCCGGTGCCAAATTGTTCACACCGTTGCCGCCGCCGCCCACCACCTCCAGGCAATTCACGAAGTTTTTGTGGCCTTGCAGGGTGGCCACGCACGAGCCCGGGTCAGCGTCCCACACCCGCATCGTCTTGTCCCAAGACCCGACACAACCCACGCACCGAGGCCGTTGCCGCCGCCGCCCACCACCGCCAGGCACGTCATCCGGTCTGTGTGGCCCGTCACGGTGGCCACGCATGTGCCCGTCTCCATGTCGCATACCCTCATAGTCCCGGCAACTGACTCTGACACCACCCGCGCACCGACGCCGCTGCCGCCACCACCCACCACCACCAGGCAATTCACCACGTCGTTGTGGTCCTCTAGGGTGGCCACGCAGGTGCCCGTCTCCACGTTTCATACGCGCATCGTCTGTTCTCACGACCCCGGCTCCACCCGCGCACCAACGCCGTTTTCGCCGCCACCCACCACCGCCAGATACGACACCTCTTTTGTGAGACCCTGCAGGGTGGCCCTGCACGTGCCCGTGTCCGCGTCCCAAACCTGCACTGTTTTGTCTTCACGGCCACGCACGTACCCATCGCCGCGTCCCATACCCGCACTGTCTTGTCCCACGACCCCAACACCACCCGCGCACCAACGCCGCTGTTGCTGCCGCCCACCACCGCCAAGCACGACACCTCTTTTGTGTGACCCTGCAGGGTGACCTTGCACGTGCCCGTGTCCACGTCCCATACCTGCACTGTTTTGTCTTCAGGTCCCGACACCACCCGCGCACCGACATACTTGCTGCCGCCGCCCACCACCGCCAGGCACGTCACCTTGTCTGTGTGGCCCTTTAGGACGGCCACGCACGTGCCCATAGCCGTGTCCCATACAGGCATTGTCTTCCCTACTAGAACATCTAATCAGAAATCCCAGGTTTTATGGCCCAAAATACCAGGTGAAGTGGTATCAATGACCAGGTTGTGTGGCTCAATATTCCTGGTCTCAGATCTCCACAGCCCTGAAAGAAGGCCTTCAGGCTCAAGCAAAACACCAGCTTGCCTGGGATTTTCGGGCACCGCTGGGGCTCGGAATCCCAGACACAACCTGGAATTGTATGGACTTTGGTTCGCTCACAGGCATCCACGTCGCATAGACGACTGGCTGAGAGCAATGCTGTCATACAGTGCAGCGGTCCATATTCAAGTATGAATGCAGTAGTGACTGCATAGTCTTACATTGGGATACCTTCAAAGAATGTTGCATGTAAGAGTGAAGTACGATTTTACGTATTGGCATATTAGTTTCTGCTGTAAGCTGTGATCGAGTATACTTGACAGCTTGCTATAAAAGCAATATTGCATTTAGTCAAGTATTTTAATGATAAGATATTGTTGTGTTCGAACAGGTCGGATGGTTGTGTTTATGAACTAGCGATGAGAAGCAAAGATATCCTCGGCCGACTGGGCACCCGTCTCACAATCAACGGTTGCGTGATCGCTGTCGTTAGTACTCGATCTGGCCCGTGCAGCCGGTGACCTCGTGGACGAGGGTCGCAACGACCGAGTCGGCGGCGGTGGCAGTGGCCGTGTCGGCGACGGGAGCATTGCCACACCCGCCGTCGCCGCCACGGCCGCCGCATGCCCGGCCTGCCCCTACTTTGTAAGCGCCTTGTGGTAGGCCGAGCTATTGTTGGCTACCTTGGAAAGTAGACAGCAGGCTCCCCAGATCCGAACGCAAACGCCGAGCCGCGGCTCGAACCGTTCCAGGTGCCGGACGGCCACGTCAATGTCGACTCGCGCCTGTGCGCAGAAGGCGACGAGGGGGTCGAACACCTTAGCGGCGGACTTTGTCAGCCTCTTGACGTGTAGCACGTCCAGCCCAGAGATGTTGAGGACGTCAAAATCTGGCAGGAGGTTGCCGGCGGCTGGGGGTATCGCCACGGCACGCCGCGCGGCATCTGGGTCCGGGTGCAGGTCAAATCCGCACCGGCCGTTCGTGGTGCCGCGGGTCCTGCCCGCCCCACGCGACCGAGATGGGACTCGCAGAATCACCAGCGTGCGCTCGGAAGAGCCGTTCGAAACCGCCGCAGGACAAGAAGGGCTCGCCGGAACGGCCGTATCCTGGGCGCTGCCGCGCCCGGTCGGGCCCGCGAAAGTAGCCCCCGCAGCCGAAGAGCTTGGCGCGCTGGCACCGCGAGGAGAGAGACGCGTTCGCACGGGGGGCGGGGGCAACGCCTCGCGGGGAGAGGACATCCGACGATTCGGCGGTGGTGGCGGCGTGGTAACGGCCGCGCGCCGGCGTCCCGAAGTTCGATTCGGATACGCTCGCGGAGGTGACGATGCGTCGTTCGAAGCGCGGGGAGCCGCCGCCGGCAGTGCTGCAGCAGTCGCGACGGCGGCGGCCAAATCGCCTGGAAAGGAAACGAAATGGATCGAAGAGAAGGATATCGAGCACAAAGAAACACAACGCAAAGGAAAGCACTCAAGTACTCCCGTCGCGTCAGTCACCATACCAGTGTGCATTCCCCCCGTATGTACAACTTTCATTGCCGAAAAAAGACAGACGAGGAGGACCGGGTGTCCATACAAGGATGTGACAGCATATCACACACATATAACACGTTGCCATATGGACCAAGCGCATAATCACGCTCAGACCGGGGGATGTTGGGGAAAAGGGGGGGGGTGGGGTCAGTGGATATACATCAGATCCAAAGAAACGAACAATACATTCCGCTAGCACCACGCGCACGCTTGCGGCCGGCCGCCATGTTACGGGAGCTCGGGAAAGGATCGATCCAGGGGTATTGCAGAACGAGCGTCGAGAGTGCGACACAGATGACAGATGGAAAAGGCGCGGCAAATGCGCGTGCCTTTGTCAGGCGCGACGGGGAGGAAGACGTTGGACGCGACGGGGTGGTGCTTGCGACTGCGGTGACCTCGTCACTCACACCGTGGTAGTTTATGTGGCACGGGTGCACTGGCATCGTCTGGGCGCTGGCCAGAAAACTCCCAGTGCGCATGCTCTGAGCGCCCCCCTTCCGTAGAGCGTCCGCGAAGCACTGGTGGCAGAAAGCTGCCGCCGCGCGGTGCTGGTGAACGCGCACCCCCGCCAGAGGCCATTGAAAACCAATGCCGCCCCCTCGACCGCATTTCCGAGATCGTGCGGCCCAGAGGCCTCCGTGGGCCCTGGGTCCGGTCGAGATCTGTTTGGCGTAGAAACGTCACTGGAATGAATCGGAGCTGCAATTGTTAGCGTGTACAAAGTAAATACGACAGTTGTTCTTGTCGTAGTCACTGCTTTCTTTTCTTTTTAGGCAGTTACACGCTTATTTAAATCCAATAACAAGTGGTTCGCGTCCTCTTAGCCCACCGCTTCTGGTTCTACAGGTCCTCAGAAAACAACTTCCGATTGAACAACACGAAATGGAGGCCCTCTCTATCAATCGTGGTGACTACTTCGGCCACGGCGCTGACTGGTACGTATCCGCACGACCCGCCTAGCCCGAGGATAAACTCAATCCCGTACTTTGTCGCGGCGCAACCATACCGGCCGGGGCGGTCCCAGGCCGACTTTGCGCGCTCTACGTAGGCGAAGGCCAATGCTTGGGAATCAATGAACACGGCCGCGTAGTTTTGAATGGCCCCAAACGTTGGGACTGAGCGTTCCCCCACCGAGCCGTCAGGGAGGAAGAAATCTTCTCAGGAGTTAATCCGTACCAATTAGTTACGGCGCCGGCGCTTGTCGCAGTGCGACCGACAGGCTTAGATCCGGTATTGTTATAGGACGCCAGCTTAGCTCGGTAGTACTTCTCAGCCAAAAACAGAAGAGGAACTTTGTCGGCGTTCTCTTGGATCAGCACCGCGCGCATACTGGCGAGCTCCGCCCCTTCGAGGCCCACCGGCGCGCTCCTAGGTGGGAGCAGGGCGCAGTCAGGGCCGACATCCTGAGGTACCTTCAGGCTGCCGCGAGGAAGATCATGCGCCGTCCAACTTTTCTTCGTTGTTTCTGCCCATTCGGTGGGTAAGTATTGCTGGCCAAAGGAGGTAATGAGGTCGGCCTTGCATTTGCGCGTGACATTCTTGACGAGGGTGGCGTGCGGTCTTGAGCTGGAGCGGATCTGCTTTGCCAGCGTCCCAATTTTCCGTTTCATCGGAAACTGCCGGAGGACCCAGGCTGGGCCGCACGCGCGGATTAGCGGAATAATGTCCATAAGAGAAGAAATAGTAGACAGGCAGAGCGGTAACCACTTGGCCGATCCGCGGTATATCGTATTGTAGTAGTTTGTGACAAAGTACTTAGGATCGTTGTCAATCGACTGGATATCTGCCTCAGATCCGTCCGGCGCGCCTCCCGCAGCTCCCGGCAGATGAGGGCCACCGCCGCCCTCGGTAAGAAGTAGTCCTCGTCCCTCTTGTTGTTTACCAGCTTCAGCCCAGCGAAGAGCTCCCACAGGTGCGGCGCAACGTTTAGGAGCATCAAGTGCATGGTATCGTAGGGGGCGGCGGTAGGACTCATTGTCCATCAGTTTTTCAGGTGCGGGTAGGCGGTGCGCATTGCTGGGCTGGGCGCGAAGAACAGGCAGTAGCCCTTCACGCCACTCTTTTGCTGCAGCCTTGTCTGGTGCGCGACCGATGTTCTTCCTGCACGTGAGTCCCCCGTTTCAGCTGCACTTACGCCGATTCTTGCGGCCGTGCGTCGCGGTGCAATGTAGTCATGTACTTTGAACAGGGACTTTCCGCTTCGATCCTCAGGCGGCAAGTAGACATGGCTACTTGCAGGAGGATAGATTCCGTGGAAGAGACGAAAACGGTTGTAACTGTAGCTGCTGACGCCAGTTAGCTGACAGAGCTGGTCGCCGCCCGGCTGCTCCGTCGTAAAGTTGTGCACTCCGGCTCTCAACATGACTGGGGTCGGCGAGTTGGCTACTATTAGACCGGGAACACCCTTGGCCCGCTCTTTTAACTCCGCCGCAATGGGATGTAGAAACGATTCGAGGTCGGGAGGTTGTCTTGGCCAAGGCTTTACTACCAGCAGTAGCTGATGCTTAGTGCTCGTGCGTTGGTCATGGCTCAGACGAAGGGGTGCGGCCGCTACCGGCCAGCCTTCGAACACGTTCTACCGAAAGAACTGAAAGCCGTCGGTTCCACAGTTAGCTGGTACGAAAGGTCCGTGATCAAGGAGCCCTTCATCGCGGTAGTGACGGAAGTTCGAGCTGTGGGGGTAGTCGTGGACCCTGTCGGCCACTTCATCCACAGCCTTGCGCGCCGCAGCCATGTTCTCCATCACTGACTTCCCAAGTATGGGGTCGCTGAGAAGGTGAGCGAACAAAGATTTCAAGAACCAGTACGTGACCTGTTTGGCCGGCTTGCCGTTGGCTTTGAAGAGCGGTGCTCCGCAAGCGTCGCACGTGGTCTGTTGCGCGCGAGTATGGGTGAAGGCCACGCACCCGTGGATGCAACAGGTGACTAACCTTGTCTCCAAGGTGATGCTGGCATCGACGAAGCGCTCCATAAGGTGGGGCGTGCAGTACGTGGCCACGGAGGAGCTTTATTGAAGTAGATCCGCAATCGACGCTTGCGTCAAATCGTGTTGAACTGTCAAGGCATGCAGCGCAAGGTCTGCTCTGCAATCCTTCAACTGGTCCACCGTCAGACGCACTTCGTTCGTGCTGACGGTTGGTTAGTAAATCGGGATTGGAGGAGCCTCAATCTGATCTTCTGGCTCCGGATCAGCGATTAAATCCAGTGGTGACACGTCGTTTGACACGTCTGATCCAACTGATCCGCCGTTTGACGTGGAATCGCTCGATGCGACACTTGCGTCCGGCGTTTCGTCTGCATCGCATCGGCGCCGGTCCGCCTTGACGGCCGCCAGGGCGATGGCGCCGTCATCGCCTGGCGGTTGTCCTCCCTGGCCGCCCGACGGCGCCGAAAGCCCTTCGCTTGCTGATGGTCCCTCCCCCCCCCACTGGGGAGTAGGGCATTTGGTGGACCGCCACTCTGGCCGCCATGCTCCAGACGACGGCGCTTTTCACGCTGTCGGTGGTTTAAAAAAGTTGAGCGACACACCGAGTTGGAACCACCGCGCCCGTCGTCCGTGCAGGATAGGCAGTAACAGGCATACCGCTCGCCGACGCCAGAGGGTGCCATGGCCACAGCTGGTGGGGGGTGGAGGTTGGGATAGGGGGGGGAGCAGAAGCAGCAGGTCGATGATGAGGCGGCGAAGAAGGAGCACCGGCGGCGGCAATGCGAGTGTCAATGGCTGATCGAATACATCGTCGGTAAGGCCATGGGAGACTCATTTACAGGCAATCAGGGCATATCAGTTCCCAATCAAATGACAGGATCGCACGGCTGACAGTGGAATGCTCTGAAAGCTTCCATCGGCATCTAGATCTTAACGGTGGAAGGCCAGACTGGAAGCACCTCGACCGTCAGAAGCCTCAGGTGATTTGTTCAGGCAACCACAAGTCTCACATTCTCTTTCGTGCACGCACACGAGAAGTGCTCAATGCATCGATGTGTTGGCCAGCTTCCACCCGCTGCACCCCCTCCCTCCTCCAATCTGACAGCTCGAGGCATGCTGGTCCTGATGTCCTCACGTTCCGGGATTGTCGCTTGGCGGCGGCCCAGAGCGCCGCCGGCGCGCGTCACCAGACCGTCTGTATCGGGGCACTGGCCCAGCCGGGGATACCCTGCCTGCCTGCAGCGTGACATGTCACTACGCTGCGGTGGCGATGTGGCGGGCCAAAGGGCGGGAATTTTTGAGGACACGGCCACTTCACAACTTGTTCAGAGCTGGCGGGGATTGTTGGCGCGCGAAGCGGCATGAGCAGAGAGGCTGAGGAACCCGTCCAGTCCGACCCGCGACAATGGACTCGAAATCCCGGGTCGATCCGCACAGGCCAGGTCGCCGTTGCACGGAATCCCAGGTAAATCGCTCCATGGAAGTGGGTTTGGCTCGATATCCCAGGCAATCTGGGATTCCGAGGCAGAAAACCTGGGCTTTTTGGTCAAATGTTCTTGTAGGGCTTATCCCACGACCCCGACACCACCCGCTCACCGGCGCCGATGCCGCAGCCGCCCACCACCGCCAGGCTCTTCAGACCGTCTATATGGCCCTTCAGGGTGGCCACCCACGTCGCCGTGTCCACGTCCAATACGCGCAGAGTCTGGTCCCACGAGCCCGACACCACCCGCGCACTGGCGCCGTTGCCGCCGCTCCCGACCACCGCCAGGCACCACACCCGGTTTGTGTGGCCCTTCAAGGTGGCCACGCCTGCTCCGGTATTCGAGTCCAAGATGGGGACTTGGTACACGTGTTGCGCAACGAAAATTCGCTGGGCACCGCTTGAGGTTTCAGTCTTGCACAAGCCCATGCCACTACTGTCGATGCGGAAAAGGAGCCGCTCAGCCCGTGGCTTCAAGCAGGAGCTTCCATCAAGCTCCGCAGCTGGGGCCTCCAAACACGATCACGCACTGCGGTACAGGTGCTGCATCATCCGATACTCATTGACCCTCTTAGCGGACCGTCACTGGGGGCCAAACCGCTCCGCCACCTCAAACGCAGCCTGGTGCAACCGCACCCGGAGGGATAGTTTATCGTCCGCCAGCGCGCTTTCGACCACAGAGGCCTGCTGATCAAGGATCTCCTCGTGCATTCCGCAAAAGTCCCTGCGGTACGGTCCACAGGTGCCTCCACTCACTTCCGCCCGCTAGCGAATGCAGAGTATCATGGACAAGAGCATTCGCAACTCCTTCTCCGCCACACCGTTTCGCAGCAGGCGCGGAAGGGCATACTCGATGAAGCGGTCCATTGGCAGCTCCCAAAGCTTCCGGCATATCCCACTCAGGGCGCTGCCAGCGGTGGGCTGGGAGTTTTTAACGCCATGCGCCCAACAGCAGCCGAATATCACATCGCGGTTGAACACGTCCCGCTCTTTGTGAGCCAGCGTGTCGACGCAGTTAAGAATTGCGACCACCAGGTCATGTACCGTCAGACCGGCGCCATCGTCGTCGCCGTCGCCGTTGCCTTGAAGCGGCACCAACGAGCACGCCTGCTGCTCGCGTGCAATTTACACCGAGCCAGGGATGTCTTCTCCCGACATCGCCACGAGCCCGCTTAAGGGCACTCGCTCCTTGGTGGCGAGAACGCATAGCGCCTGGAACCGTTTCCACCAACGCGTCCGCTCCTCTCTGGCGCCGCCCAGTGCCCAACGGCTGGCGTGCAGGCAAACCCACAGAGAGATATATCGCGGGTCCCCCGTGAATAGGCCAGAGAGAGGTGACGACGGAGGGAGGCCTGCACCTGCTCGATGGTCTCAATCCACCCGACCTTGCGCACCAGTGCGCCCACCACAGACAGTGCAAGGGGCATCCCTAAAAGAAAAATAGACCGGATGTCCCGGGTTTTCACCCCAAATCCCCGGGAAACCTGGGATCTCGGGCCATATCGGTATCCCCGGAGCGATTTACCCGGGATTTCAAGACAGCGGAAACCGCCTCTTGCGGATCAACAAGCGGGTTGTGGCCATTCGATAGGTGCAGGGGGGTCAAACAGGGATCTTCCAGAAACGGAATTTCGGGCCCAGCCTGCCGCTTCCGAAACCCGCCGTCGCAGCGCACTCACTGGTGCCCAACACCTTACAGTGGCCTCAGACCAAGGTTGGTCGCCACTCTCCTTCATTCGATTTCGCAACTTACAGTTTTCCCATGGCCTTTCCACCGCCCCCACCCCCAACAGATTCAGTACGTGCTGCAGAGAGCGATCGCCACACACGAGCGGACACAGCAATGCATCTTTCATGTGGTGGAGGATTCCAGACACAGATTGCTCGGCGCAGTGCGGGCATGCCCGTACGCACATTGACAATAAGTGGGATCAGAAAGGGTCTATTTAACGTTGCGGCTGCACTTTTCTGGAATTTACGCGCACCATGAGCAGCGGGCGAATAATCGCACGTTAGGAGCTGCGGCCTCTGCACACAGCACAACTTTATCGGAACTCGCCGGCGCGCAGAAGCAAGATTAACACAATCGTGGTGTGGAGATGACTCGTCACATACCGTGTCGCTAAGAATGGAGAGCGCAGTGATCGCCGACTCGTAGCGTGAACTGCCAGCGGGCTCTGGTGCAGCAGGGCGCGACGGTCTGCTGTCCGCTGCCTATTTCATCGTGTGGCTCCTCTCGCGTGCACGTATTTAGCTCTCCGCGATCGCACGACCACTCCGGTCACAGAGCAGTTCTTTAAGCCATGGGCTGCAGCGACGTCGTGCTCAGCGGGACAGGCCGCCCACATTTATCCCAGCGCTGCGTCATTTTATCGCACGCCTCCCTCGTTTTATCGCACAGCTCCTTCCTATTTAGCGCAACGGACGACGGCTTTTACGATAAAATCTAGCACCGCACAGGCTGCAGTCAGACAAGCACCCGCACGCATGCTCGCACCCTGGCCCCGCAGCGCGGCTCAAGGGCCAGCGTCCACCTGCTCTCCAGCGAATGGCCCACGAGTGGCAGCCGGAGATGCAGCTGCCACCCGTGGCCTGCTGGCAGCACGACTGCTGTCGTGTTGCCTCGCCGTGCGAAAGGGGCTCTCTCGACCCTTGCTGTGTCACAACTGACCCTGGCACGCACTCTCGTGCCCTGGCGCCGCGACGTGGCCCGGGGGGCAGCGTCCCCCTGTGGCTGCCCAGCCAACTGCCGACGAATGGAAGCTGACACTCTTCGACTGCTCACAGCGCGACTGCAGGCGTGCTGTCCGGCCGTGCAACAGGGACTTTCGCAAGCTCGCCGAGATGAGTGCGAATGATCTCCATTACATCTTGCTGCGCGCGACCCAAGCACGTGGCGCGTGCGCGCACACGCGCATGCGCGGCCGGCGACCGCGTCGACCGCCGTCATGCCCGCGCGCAACACGCGGCAGCTGGTGGCAGCACATTCATCCCTGCTGGTCGCTGGGGATATTGCTGGCAGCCAGTGACCGCACTCGCCCCCGGTCACATGAGTTACGGCGCCCCTGTGCGCCATGTCCGTGCTGTACCTTTTTCCTCCGCCCGTGCAGCATCCGTCGCGGGCAAGGTAGAGGCAGCGAGGCCGAATGAGTCTGGTGGGAACGGCTGCAAGTATCCATGTGCGTCGACCGCTGCGCGGCACGCGCACCGCACGGCGGCGGCCCGACGGCATCCGCAGCGGCGGCAGCAGCCACGGCGGCGGCGCTGACCCCTTTCTCGCGCTGCCGTCGGCCGACAGGTCGGCGCGCGTCGGGCGTGCCAGCCGGCTGTCTTCATGCCACTCACGATGGACGGCTGGTCGTCGGCGCCGTCACTGTTGGCACCTGCCGACATGTGCTGTGGGAAAAACCGCTGCTGCCGCCAACGTGCGTCGACGGGCATCCTGCGGCGGGACGGCACTGGTGGTGCCCGCGGTCGCCGCGTCGTGAACGCGTTGAAGGGGGGTTTTGCATTCCGCGATAATATTGGGTGGTGGCTGCTACTGCGACAGGGGCCGCCGCCGGCCTCGCCCCATGCGGGTAGCTCCCGGCGGCTTGTCGTACGTGTCGCCCGGCGCCGCAGCCCCGTGGTCGCTCTTTGGGGGCTGGCGGCGGCGGTGCTGTAAGCTGGTGCCCGTTGTAGGCGGTACTGCGAATGGGAAGGCGGGGGGCGGGCGGGCGGCTGGCAGGCGGCAGGCGCAGCATGGGGAATGGAAAGAAGCAGCATGTTTGAGTGCCGGTAGCGGTGCCGATGCCAATGCCATCGGCGCTGTGCCGTGAACGCGGCGCATGTCTCCGCCTGCATCACCGTCACGGTGGCTCTAGAAGGCCGCCGCAGACGCACCTGCCTCGCGCAGCGGAGCGATGAAAGCGGCTGTGGTAGCGAGAACTACCGGAGAAGGGTGGTGTTCGGTCGCCACTCGGACGTGCGTGCCTGTAGCGGCAGCATCACCGAAGCGGGGCGGACCACGGTATGGCATTCGCACGCGACAGGGGGAAGTGCGGGCCAACGTTCCAGCGTTGCCGTCTCCCCCCCCCCCCCCCCCCCCCCCCCCCCCCCCCCCCCCCCCCCGGGCCCCCCCCGGCGCCCGCCGCCCCCCCGCGGCACCCGCACGCCCGCTGCACCGGGGGCGGG